>OFMH01000262.1_pt1 | contig 39445 bp, 38 predicted proteins | sample 1541761 | NCBI WGS metagenome assembly OFMH01 (sample SAMN04209249, study PRJEB22552) | human gut metagenome | biome: gut; material: feces | host: Homo sapiens | place: USA: Oklahoma
TTGTCAATGGATGAAGTCTTGTTCCACTTCCTCCTGCTAATATTATTCCTTTCATGAGTTTCACCTCCTATAATTATAATTCTATCATAATTTTATAAATAATTATATTTTAAATAAAATAACTCTAGTAAAAAGCACTAGAGTTATCTAAAAGTTTTTATTCAAATAATCTTTTTAATAATTCGCATAAAATTTTCTTATTATTTTCATTTTCTAAATAATAATGATTTCCTTGAAATTCAAATACCTTAAATCTATTTAGAGTTAAAGATTGCCATTTTAATATATTTTCTTTATTTACTAACTTATCTTCTTCAGCATAAAATACATAAATTGGTATATTTATTTCTTTTATGCTATTTTCAAAATAATAATTATTAATTAAATAATAATCATGTTTTATTATTGGCAATAAAGATTTTTGAAAATAATTACTTTTTATAATTTTTTCATCAATATTTGAATTTTGTAAAAATTCTTTTATTAAAAATTTATCTTTTTCTTCTTCAGTTTCACCTAAAATTTTAAAATGTATACTTTTATGAAATTCTACTGGAGAACTACAAGCAGATATACAAATTTTTTCTGGTATAATTTTATATTTTTCCTCCAAAATTTCTGTTACATGCCAAATTATAAGCCCACCTAGACTATGTCCAAATAGCATAAATTCTACTTTTTTTTCTAGAATAATATCTCTAATCTTTACAGCTATATCTTCTGCCATTTCAATTATAGAAGTGCATAATTTTTCTTTTTTTCTTAAACCATGTCCTTTATAATCTAAAGCATATATATCATAATTTTCAAGATATTTTTGCCATGATAAATAAGTTAAAGAAGTTCCTCCAGCATATGGTAGAAAAAATATTATTTTTTTGTTATTCATTTATTAATCTTTGAACCATTTCATATAATGCTTCTGCACTATTAAAATTCTTTGGAATTATTTCAGAAGCTGGTATTGATATATCATATTCATCATCTAAAGCACTTATTAGTTGAAGTATATCAAAAGAATCTAAATACCCTCCATCTATTAAATTAGTACATTCTCTGAAATCCACATCATCTTTAATTTCTTCTAATATTTCTATTAATCTTTCCATTTTTCCTTTAGCAATACTTTTATTGCTTTCCTCCTTTTTAATTTATTTATAAGAAATTGTGTTTAGAATACTTGAATCATAAAAATCTCTAACTAATTTTGTTCCTAATTTTTCATCATATAAAACAATTCTTGGCATCATTCTGCTTAAAAAAATATAAATTCCTTCTGTAACAGAATAAGCTCCAACATTATGAAAAGCTAGTATATCTTCCTTTTCTAAATTATTCATTTTTATTTTACGAACTATGACATCTGCTGTTGTACATAAACTACCACAAAGACACCAATCTTTTTCTTCTGATCTATTTTCTTTTAAATGAGTTATTACTGGTTCCTTCATTCCCATTATTTGACCAAAATAATTCAAATGATTCATTCCACCATCTAATATTGCATAGTTTATTCCTTCGTTAGACTTTTGATCCATAACTGTTGTTAAGTAATATCCTATTTCAGTTACATAAAATCTTCCCATTTCTATTGTTAATTCAGCCCAAGTAGTAACTTCTTTTAAAGCTTCTGCTAATTCTTTTATTGGTTGTAATGTGTCATCAAAATTATCTGCCTCAAAAATAGGAACTGCTAAGCCTGGACCATACTCTAATTTTTGTAATTTTATTTTATATTTTTCAAAAATTTCTTCATATAACTCTTTTAACATTATAAGTTCTTTCTTTTGTTTTTCTACTTTTTTTCTTTGGGTTCCTGCAAAATAATGAATTCCTACTATTTCTATATTACTATACTTTTTTCTATTTTCTATAATATGAAATAGATCTTCTTTTGACATTCCAAATTGACTTCCAGCATTTAATCTTAATAAAACTGGTAATTTTTTAGAATATTTGCATCCTACTTGATCTAATAACTCTACATGTAATATAGATTCTGCTGTATAAATTCCTGAATTATTCTTTACTGCATCTTCTATATCATTTAATGTTTTATTAACTCCAGAATAAATAATTTTTTCTCCTGGTACATTTAATCTTTCACAAATTAAAAGTTCTCCTGGACTACAAACTTCTAATTTTTCAACACTTTCTAACATTGCAGGTATCAAAAAAGGGTTTGCTTTTATAGAATAGCATAAATGAACTTTTTCTCCTACTATTTCTTTTATTTCTTTCACTCTTTGCTTTAAATGTAAAATATCAAAAATAAATGAAGGTGTTCCATACTCTTTTCCTAATTTTAATAAAAGATCTTCTTTCATTCTTATTTTCCTCCATATTCTTTTAAAACATTACGATCTATTTTTCCATTTTTATTGAGAGGCATTTCTTCTAATTTATTTATTGTATTAGGTAACATAAAAGGAGGTAAAATCACTTTTAATTCTTTTAATAATTCCTTTTTATCTTTCTCTCCTGTATAAAACATTATAATTTTCTTTTTTACACTATCATATAAACAACATGCTCTTGAAACACCTTCTCTAGCCATAGTTGTTACTTCAATTTCACCAAGCTCTATTCTATGTCCTAAATGCTTTATTTGAAAATCTTTTCTTGAAGTATAATAAAGAAGTCCACTTTCATCGTATTTTCCAAGATCTCCTGTTCTATAAATTAATTCATTATATCTCTTATTTAAAGGATTTTGAACAAATACTTGATTTGTTTTTTCTGGATCATTGTAATATCCCAAAGCTAATGCTGTCCCACTAATGCAAATCTCTCCTTCTTTATTTGGTTCTTTAACTAGCTTATTATCTTCATCTAATAAAAATACTTTTTCATTAGGAAATGGTATTCCAATAGGTAAAATTTCTGTATCTTCATAATCTCTATCAAGAATATGATAAGTACAGTTACAAGTAATTTCTGTTGGTCCATAAAGATTTACATACATTGCATCAGGAAGATATTTTTGCCATATTTTCAATTGTTTCATAGGCATTAATTCCCCACTAAACATTACTTTTTTTATAGTTGATGGCACTTTATAACTAAAACCATTCATAATAGATACAAAACACATAGCACTAACTGCCCATATTAAAACAGTAACATTATTATCTACTAAATAGTCCATAAGTTTCATTGGATTACTAAAATATGCTCTTGGAATAAGTTGAACTTTTGCTCCTGTCAATAATCCACTATAAATATCTTTTATAGATACATCAAAGTCAAAAGGGGCTTGATTTCCAATAACATCTGTGTCATTTATTTTAAATATATCTGCAAAATATTTAGTAAACTCTATAACAGATCTATGACAAACAGTAACTCCTTTTGGAATTCCTGTACTTCCACTTGTAAAATTAACATATAAAGGATCTATATCTTGTGCTTCTTTTCTTATTTCTGTTAATTTTTTATCATTTATTGGAAATTCTAATATATCTTCAATCTTTACAATTTCACCATTAAAATTTAAACTTTTAGCTAAATCATAATATTTTGCATCTGTAATAATTATAGTTGCTTCTAAAACTGATAAAATACTTTCCATTCTTTGAGCTGGATGCCTAATATCCAATAAAGAATAAAAACCCCTTGCATATATTGCTCCTAACATTCCTGTAATAGCTTTAGTACTCTTTTCTAAACAAAAAACAACTGGAGAACAAGGCTCTATTTTTTCTGCTAAATAACTTCCTACTGATTTTGCACCTGAAACTAATTCTGAAAAAGTTATATCCTCTATTTCATCTCCAAAAGCTGCTTTATTAGAATATTTTTTCTCTGTTTTTTCTAATATTTCTAAAACACTTTTATAAAACATCTTTCTCATCCTCATAATAATTTTATTAATAATCTTTTATTTCTACTTCTTTTTCATAGTATCTTTCATATGGAATATTTGTTCCAACTTGTCTTGTATTAACTCTTATTTTATATTTTTTATTTTTAATAATTGAATAAAAATATTTAGGATTTTCATTATATTCTCTTATTATTTTATATTCATTATTAGTATCATCATATATAAGAATTTCATATTCAACTTTTACTTTGCTTCCTGTATATGCTTTAGCTACAATATTTATTCCTTCTTTCTCTTTTTCTATATCAAAATTAACTATTGATATATGTTTTATTGAAGCTAAATATTCCTCTGGTGTATAAAAATATTTATCCATATCTTCATTTTTCTCTCTTAATTTCATAAAATTTGCAAAAGATTTAGAAAACGCTGTAGAACCTTTTTGATTTAGATGTTCATGATCATAAAAATAATCCTCCTCACTTTGAAAAATACTTGGTTTTATTAAGTTAAAATCATAATATGAAACCTCTAAATCTTTAAAAAACTCTTTTAGTTTATACATTGTTAAAAAATACTCATCTCCATAACTTAAAATATCATAAATTGTATGGGGTGAATTAACTACAATTAAATCTATATTATTTTTTTTACAAAGTTCAGAAATCTTTTTTAATACCTTAAAGTTTTCATAATAAATTTCATTTGAATAGATTAATCCTGAAATTTTATCACCTACATTATTATAATCATGACTTGTTTTAGCTATACCAAATCCCTTTCCTATATTATATATTATATTCTCTTTACCATTTTTTAAATTTTTATTTTTTATTTTAGCTTCTATATTTTCTAATATATTTTTAGGATTAAAACCAACATTATTATAAACCCAAGGAAAAAAATAATTAATTGATTCTGTTTTCTTTATATGCTCTTTGGAAAAAATAAAATTTATTCCTTCTTTTATTTTTTCTTTTATATCTTTTTTTTCTATTTTTGCATTTATAAAAGCTATCTCTGCATTTAAATTTTCCTTTTGTGTAAAAGTAAAATGCCCTATTCCTAAAATAACAGTTTTTATTTTATGTTTTTTTATAGTCTCATTTATTCCTTCATAAGTTTGTGATAATATTTGTGCTGGAGTTCCCATATTAAAAGAATTTATTTTTAATATATCATCTATAATATAAGGATTAAATGTTCTTTGACATACAGATGAACCTATAAATAAAGTATCTAAATTTTGTTCTTGATAAAAACTTTTCCACATTGTTTTGCTATCACTACTTTTAGGATCTAACATAAAAAATAATATTTTATTTAAACTAAAAATAATAGTTATAAAGGCAATTATTTTTATCATTTTTTTAAAAATTAGCATATATAAATCCTCCATTTATGGTTGTATAAGTAAAAGAAAATAGAATTAAAAATATAATTATAAAATATATACTCCATCTTATTATTATATTTCTACTTTTTATAACTGAATAAATTTCTTTGCCATTTTCTTTAAATATACTTGATACGAAAACAAAAATAATTGCTATTATTGCTCCTAAAAAAGTTACTTTCCCCATAGTTTGATTATCTCCAGATAAAATTGTATGGAAAAAAACTAAAAAATCTTTTAGTGAAAACTTAAAGATTGTATTTTTAAAACATAATATAATATCAGAATATTTTTCTATTCTGTCAAAATACCAACCTATATTTACTATAATAAAAGTTAATACAATTTGTATTATATAATAAAACTTATTTTGCTTATTTATTTTATTTCCAATTATTCTATCATAAATAGGACTAAATAGATCACTTAAAGCTATTATAATACCATTATATAATCCCCATAAAATATAATGTATTTGTGCTCCATGCCAAATTCCTACAAGAAAAAATACTAAAATATTAGCTACACAAGCTGGTAATGTTTTTCCTAAATGCTTTCCTCCATGTTTTGCTACTATTTTACTAAAATTTTGCATAGGTTTAGTTAATGCAAAAGGATAAAAAACATAATCTCTCATCCATGCTCCTAAAGAGATATGCCATCTTCTCCAAAAGTCAGATAAAGATGTTGCAAAATACGGTTGTCTAAAGTTTTCAGCCATTTTTATTCCAAATAATTGAGCTATTCCTAGTACCATATCAATTCCACCTGAAAAATCTGCATATTGTTGTACTGAATATAACAATATGCCCATTACTATAAACATCCCTGGAGTTTCTTCTGTTGGAGAATCTAAAACATAGGAGATTGTATCTGCAAATGTATTTGCTATAGCATATTTTTTTAACATTCCAAAAGCTATTCTAAATAAAGCTTTCTTTATATTATCTATATCAAAAGAATGTGATTTATATAATGTCTCTTTTAACATATCAAATCTATTTATTGGTCCCTGTATTAATTGTGGAAAAAATGAAACAAAATGAAAATATTTAAAAATATTTCTTTCAGCTATATATTTTTCATTATATACATCTAGTAAATATCCAATTGATTGAAAAGTATAAAATGATATCCCTAATGGTAAAATTAAATTATTAAAACTAGGCATCTTAAACCAATCTAATATTTCATTAAAATATTTTAAATAACCTAAAATCCCAAAATTTAATAATAGAGTAGTATATAATATAACTCTTTTTTTTGATAAAACTTTAGCTTTTAATAATTTTTTCTCTTCTTTATTCAAACCTTTCTCTTTTATCTCTTTTTTACACTTTTGAGAAAGTTGTGAACAAAATAAAGCTCCTAAATAAGTAGAAATTCCTGTTATTAAAATATAAACAAAATTAAAATATCCTGTCCAGCTATAAAAAATTAAGTTTCCTATTAACAAAATAATCCATTGTTTTTCTTTAATAATTTTATTACTAGAATAGTATAAAATAAATAAAATAATTAAAAATAAAACAAATCTTATTGAATATAATTCCATACTTTTAAATCTTCAAATATAATTATTATATTTGCTTTCCTCCTTTGATGATATTATTTTATATTAAACTGCTCCTAATCTTATATAATAAACTTATACTGAGAAAAGGAGCAGTTATCAAGTTTCATGTTTTACTTAATAATCAAATCTTAGTATTTTCCATATGGTGTTATTATTGTAACACTGTTATTTGAGTTAGTTACAGCTGCATTTGTTGCTGCTGTAGTTGCTCCAGCTGCTACTGTTGAAGATAAACCTGTTTCTGAACTAGAAGATCCTCCTACATTTCCTTCTGACATTCCAAATGCTGCCATAAAAGATTCTCCTAAGCTAATTTCTTGAACTCTTACATTAGCAATATCTTTATTTTCTAATATATGAGTTTCTTCAATTCTTTTACTTTCTACAGCATGAGATTCTTTTTCATTTTTTTCTTCAGCAGCAAAAGCAGAAACTGTTAATACTGCAAAAACCATTATTAATAATTTTTTCATTTTTTTACCTCCATAAATTTAAAAATTAGAATACATAAGCTGCTGATAATCCACCAATGAAAGATACTTCTTCATGTACTCCTTCTTTAGTTATATCATAAGCTCCAGCTGTTAATGTTATTGGTAAGCTTGGGAATGGAACTACTCCTACTCCTACACTTGTTACTCCTGAAGTATAGTCAGCTATTAAACTTACTTGTGGTAAAATATATACTGCTCCTGATACAAATCCATAAACTTTATCTTTTTTATCTCCAGATTCATTTGTATCTGCATAAGCATTATTTCCTAATCCTGCTGTTATTGCAATTGGTGCTATATCATTTGGTAATAATTTAGTAACTGAACCATAGAAACTTGGGTCTATATCATCATGATCATTATCATGCCATAATGTAGCTCCTGACATTCCTACTGCTACTCCAAATCCATACTCTTTAAATGTATGTCCTACTGAAACATTTAAATTTCCTCTGTTGAAAGCTCCTCCATCATCTGGATTTATACTTCCTAAAGATAAAGAGATAGCTCCTCCCAATGTTTCATATGGATTTCCATAACCAAATCCAAATCCCATAGCTCCATCTGCATGTTCTACACTATTATATGTTCCTGAAACTCCTCCAAACATTACTCCTGCTCCTGGAACAAGTCCTGCTGGTGCACTAAGAGTAAATCCTGGTAATGCAGCCATTTCTGTGAAGTCTTTAGCTATATAGAAAATTCCTTTATCTGTTCTAGCTTGATTAGAAGATATTGCAGCTGATGAAGCAGCATTTTCCATACCATTAGCAAATGCTAATGAACTTAAAATAAATGTACCTAATAAAATTTTTCCTTTCACTTATTTTCCTCCTAGATTATTTTTAATTTTCTCTTAAAGCTTGTATTATATCTATCTTCCCAATCTTTGCTGCTGGATATATTCCCATAACAACTCCCAATATTACTGAAGATCCCATAGCACAAACTATCTGAAAAATATTAAATTCTGGTTTTATAGCTATCAATTTTCCTAAAATAATAGAAATTATACTTCCTAAAATTATTCCAACAATTGATCCTATAATTGAGATTATTATTCCTTCTATTAAAAATATACTTACTACATCTTTTTTAGGGGTTCCTATTGCTCTCATTATTCCTATATGCCCTATTCTAGCTCTTACTCCACTAGCAACTAGGTTCATTATTCCAAACCCACCTATACATAAAGAAATAACTGATAACAATCCTAAAACATTTTTTACTAACTTTTGAATCTTTACTATTCTTTTATATACTTCTGGAGTTTCTAAAAGAGTTACTCTTTCAAATCCTCCTCTATCTTGATTAAACTTTTTTAAAATATATGGTATATACTCTTCAACATCCTCATTTTTATCAAATGCTACTATTAGTTGCTTATATGTATACCTTTCAAAAAGTCTTTGATAATAGCTTTGAGAAATTATTATTCTATTTCCTTGCTTCATAAGTTCAAAAGGATTTTTCTCTTCATAAATATCTCTAATTATGAACTCATACTCTCTATTATTAATAGATATTCTTATTTTATCCCCTCTTTTACTCTCAGGAAACTGGTTTTTATCTAAAATAACTTCTCTATCATTTAATTGATTAAGTCCTAAAACTGCAAGAGCCTTTGGAGAATAACCTTTGAATATATTTCCCTCAGTTTCTATTCTTGCCTCTGGAAATACTGCATATTGTACCATAGGATATCCCTCTATAATTTGCATATCTCTCATATCCATATTAGCTCCACCAATCATTATTCTATTATCACTCATAGCTGAAAGATCATTAGAAATTATTTTTTCTCCCCCTGCTCCCAAGGATAAAGACATTATCAAAGCTATTACTCCCCCTGTTACTCCTAAAAGTGGAAATATAGCTCTTTTCCAATTTCCTATAAGCAGCTTATATGCAAACCATAGTTTCATTTTCATCTTAATCAACAATCCTTACTTTCTCTTCATTTCTAACTTTAAACGGATTTACTATAACCTCTGTTCCAACTGGAAGATCTAGTACTTCATAGCTATTTGCTGTTCTAGCTCCTACTTTAATCTTTTGTTTCTTTGCTTTTCCATTTTCATTGATATATACATAATGCTCTCCATTTTCCTCAATTACTGAGAAACTATTTATAAGAGGCACATCTGTTTTTGCTTCTCCACTTAGCTCTACATCAGCTACAAATCCTGGTCTTAAATCATTTTTCTCTGTAACAAGTATCTCTACAGATATTACTTTATTACTTCCATAATTACTTGATACTGCTGTTGAAGAGGCTTTCTCAACTATCCCTTTATATCTTTTCTCTTCTGTTCCCTCTCTAGATATAACATAAGCTGAATCCCCTTTCTTTATACTTCCAACTTGATAAGTAGGTAGTTCTAATACAACTCTACTTTCACCAGGTACTGCAACAGAAATAATTCTTTGACCTGGAGCTACTGTTCCTCCAACTTTTACATCTATTCCTGTTACTATTCCTTCTACTTGTGAAATAAAAGGTTCTCTTAACTGCTTATCTCTTAATTTTAAAGTTTCATTAGTTAGTTTTAATTTCTCAAGTTGTGAGTCTAACTGAGCTCTACTTATATTAAGCTCTCTTTTCAAACTTTCATATCCACTAACCATAAGTTGATACTTTTCTTTATTTAAAGTTAAAGAAGTCTTTAGATCTTCTAACTCTGCTTCTGCTCTATTAGAAGCTGTATTCATTGCACTAGCTTCAGTTGCTGATACTCCATCATTAGATAGAAGTTTCATATATGTATCAGCTTTCTTTTTAGCTATTCTATTTTCTTCTATTAAAACTGGTAATTTTCTTTGATCAGCTTTTATCTGTTCCTCTAGATTTTTTATCTCTAACTGTCTATTATCAAGCTCTAGCTTCATACTTCCAGATTCTTGGTCTTTTATTTGAAGTTCAATATTCTTAATATCTAGTTCATTTATTTTAAGAGCATTTTCATTTTCAACTATACTTTGATTACTAAAAGACATTAACTCTGTTCCCTTTGAAATCTCTTCTCCTACTCTGATATATATATTTTCAACTATTGCTGCTGAATCAACATATATAGGTTTTACCTCTCCAGGAGTAACCATTCCAGTATAAACAGTAGTATCAGATAAATATCCTTTTTGAACGCTAATTACTTTTACTTCTGTTGTACCAAATACATTTAATTTATGTACTCCATAACCTACAATTGCAATTCCTACTATTACAATTGCTGCTATTTTTATCATCTTTTTATTCATCTATTTTCTCCTAATTATCTATATAGGTTTTCATATCTTATTACAGCTAAAACTAAATCTCTTTGAGTTCTATAATATTGCTCTTGTGCATTTCTATAATTATCAACTGAGTTTAGATAATCAAATGTGCTTAATAGTTCATTTTCATATCTCATACTATCAATATTTGTATTCTCTTTTAATAATTCAACTCTTTTCTTCATAGCTTGAACTTTTCCATATAGTGCTTCTACAGTATTAAGTTGATTTCTCATCTCTAAAGTTATACCTTTAATATTATCATCATACTTAATTTGAGCTTGCTCTAGAGCTTTCTTTTTAGATGCTATCTCATCTAAAGTTCCACCCCATTCAAATGTCCAGCTAAATCCTAAAGTAACTCTATCCTCTTCTGTTTTTTCCCAACCTCTTTCTCTATCTCTTTCCCAGAAGTTATGGCTATATCCTACTTTTATTGTTGGATATAATTCTGCTTGAGCTAATTTTACATTATATTCAGCTATATCTAAATCATGTTTTTCATTTTTACCTAATATTGTATTTTCTACCTGTTTTTTCTCTCCATTTTTTACATTAGCTTTTGATGATAAATATAATTCTGGATCAAAATCTTTAAGATTTAAGTTATTATCAAGAGGATATCCTAATATTTTATTTAATATTCCCATAGTATTTTCTTCCTCTTGTCTATTTTCAAGAATTGATACTTTACTATTTTCAATATCAGCTTCTATTTTTAAATATTCAGATTTTGGTACAAGTTTTCCATTACTATATAAGTCCCAAACTCTTGCTTTTTGTTTTTCTAATAGTTTTATAGCTCTCTCTGTAATCTCTGTTTGTTTTTGAGCATTTAAAACTGCAAAATATGCTGCAACTGCTTGTTCTTGTGCATTTATCTCTGTTAATACCTCTTGATTTTCAGATTTAGCTAATTGAGATTTTAAAACTTTGTATCCATAAATACTTTTTCCACCTTCAAAAACATTCATATCTACACTTAGACTTTTAACTCCAAGTCCATATCTTTTTACTACATCCCATTCATCACTATCTGAAAAATCTACTGGAGGTAATACATAGTTTTTCCAAGCTTTATCCTTTTGTTTTCTCATCTCTTCTGTACTAATTTTTTGAATCTTTACACTTGGATTTGAAGTTTTAGCTCTATCTAATATTTCATTTAGTCCTAGAGTTTCTGCTCCAAAGCTTGCTCCACAAACTGCTAAAAATGCTGTTATTCCTACTAATTTTCTTAACTCCATCTCTCTCTCCTTTTAGTTTCAATATATCTTCATTATTTATTATTTTTCTTGGATTTATCTCTGTAAGAAGTTGAAAATATTCATTTCCTACAACTAATTTTAATTTATCTAATTTTTCCTTTATATTATAATCTCTTTTTCCATATTTATGAGTATCTGTAGCTATTACATCTATATATCTATTTTCTAATAAATATTTAGCTTTAGGCAAATCGCCAACTGCTGATCTTAAATTCATTTGAAGAACCACTCCCATTTTAGAAAGTTCTATTAATTCCTCTATCCTTATTTGATTATATCTTTCTACATGGGCAAATATTGGAGTTATCCCTTTTTTTAATAGTTCTTGAAAAAAATTCTTACAAACAGAATAGATTATATTAGATTTAATCTCTACTAAAAAATATCTACTATTATTTATTCTGTTTATTTTTTCACTATGTGAAAAATACTCAGAATCTAAATTAAATTCATTTCCTAAATATATATTTATTAGTATCTCTAATCTTTTTATTTCCTCTTTTAAAAGATTAAAATTATCTAAATAGCTATTATTTTCATAAAGTCCTATATAATAATGCGAAGAACAGACAATATCTGTATATCCTACTGATACTGCCTGTTTTAAAAGTTCTATACTTTCCCCTATATCTTTTGCTCCATCATCTACTCCAAAAAGTATATGAGAGTGTATATCTACCATTTCTTCACCTATCTTCTTCTCTTAATATCTCCACTTAAATGCTTCTTATATGCTTCTTTTACTCTATCTATAAAAGCTTCAAATTTATTCTTAGGTCTTCTTACTTTTCTTTTCTTTCTATTTCCTGTATCATCATTGTAATACTCTTCATAGTAAGTATAGTAATTTGTGTAATATCCATAGTTTCCATAAGACATTCCTCTTTTATCTACACCATTTACTATAAATCCATATATATTAGCTCCTGCATTATCTAACATCTCTTTTGTAAACTCTAACTCTCTTTTGGCTACTTGATCATATCCTACTACTACTACTACTCCATCTACTGCTTTAGAAAGTATTGCAGCATCTGAAGCTACTGCTAATGGAGGTGTATCTAAGATAATAGTATCATATCTATCTCTTAGCTCTCTTAGCATATTTCTTACTTTATCTCTTAAAAATAGCTCTGTAACATTATGTTTCATATTCTTTGTAGGTAAAAGATCTAAATTTGGAATGATATCTCTCATTATTAAAGAATTTACTGGAGTGTCATGAGTTAAGAAACTTTCTAATCCTCTCTCTATCTTTATTCCAAAACTTTCATGTGCTCTAGGTCTTCTAATATCACAGTCTATTAACAGTACTCTTTTATGAGCTATTGCTAAACTTGCTGCATAGTTAGAAGCTACAAATGATTTTCCCTCTGCTGGAATTGAACTTGTAAAAAGAAGAGTTTTCCCCTCTTGCTTCTCTCTTAAAAAAGCTAAGTTAGTTCTTAAAGTTCTAAAAGCCTCTGTTATCTGTAAATTATTATCTGTTACAAAAAATATACTTCTATGACTCATGACTCTCTTCTCCTTTCTTAGCTACTTCAATTTCAGGTATCATTCCTAGCATTTTTACACCTAATACCTTTTCTATATCATTAGATTTTCTAAGTTTTCTATGTAATAATTCTATAAGAGCTGCCACTCCACATCCTAATCCTAATCCTAAGATTATAGAAGCAATAATTATTACTCCTCTATTTTTAGGTAATTGATAAGGTGCAGTTGCATTTTCTAATATAGAAATATTTCTTAATCTAACAACTTGAGCTATTTTGTAAATAAACTCATTTGCTATCTCATTTATAACAGGAACCGTAAGTTGTGATTCACTATTTTTATATGAAATTTTTAAAAAACTTGTTCCTGATACAGGAGCTATTGTAACCTTACTAGCTAATCCCTCTGGAGAATCTGGTAAATCATATTTACTTATTACTCTAGCCATAATATCCTTGCTTTTAGCAAGTTGTGTATAAGTAATTATAAGGTTATTACTTACTTCTAAATTTGCTCCACCCATAGTTGTAGTTTCTTCAGGATTTGTTACCATCATTGTAACTGTTGCTGTATAAATTGTTGGTCTAGTTGCAGCAAAAAATACTCCAGCTAACACTATTGGAATTGTTATTAAAACTATCAATTTCCAACGTCTAATAGTAGCAAAAATAAGATCTACTAAATCTAGTCCACCATCCTCTTCATCATCATAGTAATCTCTTTGATCATACTCATGTCTCATCTAACTTTTTCTCCTTATATAATAATAAATTTTATTGACAATAATACTCCTTATTATTATACGTCATTTTACTAAATATTCCAATGCTTTTTTATTATTTTAATAGTTTATTTTACTAAAAATAAACTAAATTTTATTATGAACATATCCTTCTGTTGCTTTTAAATTATAAATAATTTTAGCAGGATTCCCTATTACAATAGAATTATCTGGAACGTCAAAATTAACATAACTATTTGGGGCTATTAATACATTTTTTCCTATTGTTATATTTCCTACAATAACACTATTTGCTCCAATCCACACCTCATCACCTATTGTAGGTATTCCTTGTTTTTTACCACGATTTGTTTGCCCAATTACTACACCTGATGTTACATTTACATTTTTTCCTAATCTTGCTTTTGAGTTAATAATTATACTTCCAAAATGACCTATATAAAATCCTTCTCCTATATCTGTTTGATAGGGTATTTGAAAATGATATATCATCTGTAATAATCTAAGCCATCCTCTAAAAATTATTTTTAAAAAAATATTTCTACTATTTTTAGCTTTTCTATAAATTACTATGTATGTAAAACCTGGTGTAAATAAAAATGACTTAATCCATAATTTTAAACTAAACTCTCCTACATATCTATAAAGATCTAAAAAAGTTCCTTTTTTCATCTTATTTTTTTCCTTCTTCTAGTTTTAAATTTAATAAATAGTTTTTAAGTTCCTCTTTTGTTTCATCATTTTTCAATCCAAACTCTATATTTGCCTTTAAAAGCCCAAACTTATTCCCTATATCATACCTTTTCCCTTGAAACTCATAGGCAACTACTTTTTCTCCATCTTGAAGCATCTTTAAAATTGCATCTGTAAGTTGAATCTCTCTACCTTTTCCAGCTTTTGTTTCCTCAAGATAATTAAATATTTTTCCATCTAATAGATATCTTCCTAAACAAGCTAATCTTGAAGGTGCTTCTTCTTTTGATGGTTTTTCTACAAAGTCACTTATTGCAACTATATTTTCATCTAATTTTTCAGTAGGTTTGACAACTCCATACTTAGATACATCTTCTAAAGCCACCTCTTGACATCCTACAATACTTGCACCATATTTTTCATAATTTTCTATTAATTGTTTAGCCACAGGTCTCTCAGGATTATATACAATATCATCACCAAGAGCTATTACAAAAGGTTCTTCTCCTATAAAAGGTTTAGCTTTTAAAATAGCATGTCCCAATCCTAATGGATGATTTTGTCTTACATAGAAAATATTTGCCATTGATGAAAGTTTTTCAACTTTTTCAAGAAGCCCTGTTTTATTTTCTTTTTTCAAAGTATTTTCTAACTCATATGAAAAATCAAAGTGATCTTCAATACTATTTTTATTTCTTCCAGTTACTATTACTATATCTGTTATTCCAGATTCAACAAGCTCCTCTACTATATATTGTAATGATGGTTTATCAACTATTACAAGCATCTCTTTAGGTTGAGCTTTTGTTGCTGGTAGCACTCTTGTCCCCAATCCAGCTGCTGGTATTACTGCTTTTGTTACTTTTTTCATAAAATTTTATCTCCTTTTATTAAAATAAAATTATCTCATCATATTACTTTCTTCTTCTCTCTCTTTTTCAAGATAATATTCAATTACTTTAATATCTATATAATTATCAATATCTATTGAATATTTAGACTCCATTATATATGCTAATTTTCCATCATTTATACTTGTATTTAAATTAAATTCTTCATCTATTTTTTGAATTGCAATAGCTCCATCAACTTTATAGAATTTTGGAAAGTCTTGCCTTCTCATTGTGCTACTCATTGGTAATAAATTTTTAAGTGTTCCATCTTCGTTTAAAGTTCTCATTAGAATAGGATGTTGCTCAACTTCTGTTACACTTACTAAACTTCTTTCATTACTATCTACTATCTTTTCTATTGATTCATCTACATGCCAACCTTTTCTTAATGGTACTGTATTTTGAATAATCATAACATAATCATATTCTTCTCCCATCTCTTTTAAAGAGTTAACTACATGAACTATACAATCAATAGTTTTAGAAGTATCTAATGCTAATTCAGCAGGACGCATAAAAGGTACATCGCCTCCATACTCTTCAGCTACCCTTTTTATCTCTAAACTATCTGTTGATATAACTGCTCTATCTAAATATTTAGAGTTTTTAGCACAATCAATAGTATATTTAATTAAAGGTTGTCCTCCCACATTAAATATATTTTTAGAAGGTATTCCTTTACTTCCACCTCTTGCTGGTATTACTGCTAATATTTTTTTATCTTTATACATATAATAAACCTCCCAAAAATACTTTTATTTTAAATACTATTATTTTATATTAACATTTATTCAATATTTTTCTTATTGGATTTAAAATTTCTATTTTTTCCTCTTTATTCATTCCTATTAACCACATTAAAATTACATATACAATTACGTATATACTTCCTTTTAAAATAAAAGTTACTATTCTATACTCATTAATAAAATAATTTAAACCATATCCTATAATTGTTGTAATTGCAACTGGTATACTCATTTTAAAAATATTTGCCCAGAATAATGGGATATCTATATCAACTCTTTTCCAATAATATATATTTATAATTATTATATTACCTAAAGTAAATGATATTCCTGTAGCTATAGCACAACCTATTGCTCCATAATTTTTTACTAATAGAATACTGACTACTATATTTAAAATAGCAATAAAAAAATATACTACTGATCTAAATTGATGCTGATTTCTTGCTTGCATTATTGCTATCCCTGTATTTTGAATCAGAGGTATTGTTAATGGAATCATTATCCACAATGCTATTTTATATACTTCTGCATACCCTTTTCCAAGCCAAAGATATATAAATTCATTTCCAAAAACTATAAATCCTGATGAAATTAAGCCTAATAATATATATTGTATTCTTCCTATTCTAATAAACATATCAGAAAGATGATTATATTTTTCTTCCACTACTAATTTATTTATTCTTGGAAAAAGTACTCCTGATATTGCAGTTGATAAATTCATATAAATATTATTAAAAACAGAAGCTATTGAATAGATCCCTACTGCTAAAGGACCAATAAATTTCCCTATTATTATTCTATCTGTTCCCCAATAAACTCTATCAATTATAATGTTTAAAAATATATAGAAAGAATATTTAGAAATATCTTTTAAAATTTCAAAATCAAAATTTTTAAACTTTAATCTCATTCCTATTTTAAAAGCATAAATAATATCAAAAATATTAGTAATTAAACCTAAAATTATAGTTACTGATACTACTGCAACTATTCCAAAACCATTTACCATTAAAATAGCTCCAGCTACAGGAGTTATTATCATTTTTAATAATCCTAATACTTTTTGATATAAAAATCTTTCTCTTGAACTTATATTTGTTGAAAAAACACTAACTGGAAAAGACACAGCAGTTCCTGCCATTGTTATTGCAAATACTTTTCTAGTCTTTATTAACTCCTCTAATGTAAATTTTTCAGCAAACATATTAGGAATCATATAATAAACATATACTCCTATAAAAATACTTACTAACATTATTATAGAAAAAATTACTAAAAACATTCCATTTAAAGATTTTTCTTCTTCTATTTTTCCTTCTGTTCTATATCTTACAGTATATCTAACCATTGCACTTCCTAATCCAAGATTTAACATACCTATATATCCCATAATTGATTGAACTAACGAATTTATACCATAATCTGTTGTTCCTAGATATCTCATATACATTGGGGTATAAAAAATACTAATAAGAGAGTTTAATATAATAGAAAGAACTGATAAAATAGATCCTATTTTTAATTCACTTTTCATCGATTTAAACTCCTTTTACTATTTTTAACATTCTACGTTTAATAAAACCTAAAACTCTTCTAGGAAAATTTATTATCTTATATATTTTAGATGGATATGGAAAATATTTCTTATGTAAAGTTATAAAATCTTTTTTTGAAAAATCTTTAAAAAACTTTTTTCTTTTTTCTTTATTTAACTTATGATTATATATACAAGGATTTCCTCTACGAGCTATTTCAAATTCTGTTTTTTTATATTCTATTTTATCTTTTATCTTTTCAAACAGTTCTTTTCCTTTTTTGCTATTAAGAGTTACAACAGATGTCCCACTTATGTTTTTTAACTCTTGGGGTACACCCCAAAAATCTCCTAAAGTTATATCTGCAAATCTTGGCATTGTTCTAAATTCACAACTATAGCAAGGAGAGTTTAAATAAACATCTGCTAAAAATCCTTTAAACCATATATCTTGCCCATGTAAATGTTCCTGTATTATTCTTTCATTTTCTTTATAAGTTATACTATAATTTTCCCAACCTGTTTCTTTATTTCTAAAATTAACCTCTATTTTTCTATAATCACTTTTTAAAACTTCATTTATATATTTTTTATAAGTATTATATGATGGTATTCCATGACATACTACATCTACTGTTACTAAATTTTTATGTTGAACTATTGTATTAAGAGCAGCTATTTCACAAGGAGTTCCAACAAATAAAACTTTTTTTCCTTCTTTTAGAAGCTCTTTTACCTTTATATATGAATTATCTATTTTACTTTGAAGATATTTAGATTTTTGTAAATTTTTAAGATCATTTAAATTATTAATTGAAGTATGTGCTATCTCTCCATTTTCCCACTTTGCTCCAAAAACAATACCATTATTTTCTAAATATATTTTTGCAAGTTCTGAAAATATTCCTCCAGAAGAGCTTACTTTTACAACATTTTTATCTTTTGACCAACATGAGTAAACTTCTAAATCTTCTTTTTGGTTATTGTTTACTTTCTTTATTACTGGACATCCCTCTTGGCAATATCCACAATGAACACACTCATTAGTTATGAATGGCTTATAAAAACCTTCATCAGTTAATTTAAATTCAATTGCTCCATGTACAGGACAAGTATTTAAACAACCATAACATCCTGTACATCTATCATAACCTATATTTTCTATTGCTGATTGTTTCATTAATCCTCCAAAGCTTTCTTTAAAAATTCCATAGAATATTTTCTATGAACTTCTAATTTTTTATCAACCTCATTATAATCTATTTCTTTATTTAAAATTCCACTTTTCATTACATCTTCTATATTAGTAAAAAATCTCTCTTTTAATCCTACTTTTTCTAAAAGTGTTTCAAGCCTTGCAACACCTCTTGTTGGATTAGCTACAACTACAAATTTTTTATGAAAAACTAAAGAAAATACTGTACAGTGAAAAGAATCTGTTATAACTAGTTCAGCATCTTTTAAATAAGTAAGCCATTGAGATACTTTATTATATGAAAAATATTTTTTCCATAATATTTTCTTATATTTTCCTTTAATATAGTTAATATCTGCTTTTAAATAATTAGCTATATTTTGACTTTCTTTCCTTAGTTTTTCATCATCATCTAAAAGCATATGAGCAATATATTTTTTATTTAAATGGCTTTTATCTTTCCAATCGTCTAAAATTGGTTGATAATCCTCTTTAGAAATCATAAGAGTTGGATCAAGTACACATACTGCATTATCTATTTCAAAAGTATTTTTACATATATCTATTCCACTTTCCTCTCTTACTGAAATAGCATCAAATCTTTTTATTAAAGGTTTAATTTCTTCAGTAAGTTTTTTATCTCCTTCCCAAAAATCTACACCAAAACTTGCTGCATAAGCTATTTTCTTTTTATTTTTATCAACAAAATCAAAAAAATAATGTTTTGTTTTTTTATTTAAATATTTATCTCTCCAAACTTGATCACTTCCAACTACAAAAGCATCAAATTCTTTATTTAAAAAATTTAAATTCTCATTTGAAATTATTTTTCTAGTCAAGTTTAAAAATTTTTTATTATATTCAATAAAATTTTTACTTTCTAATTTTAAAACTATTTTTTCTTTAAATGAACAATTATAATCAGCTTTATAATAATTTATTAGTTTCACATTTTTTTCAAATTTTTTCATTAAATTCAAACAAGCATATGATTGTAAACTTGCTCCAAAATTCCTATTCTCTGGATATTGAAAAGTCAAAATTCCTATTTTTTTCATGCTTTCTCCTCATTTTTTATAACTTTTTTAATTTTAATTAGGACTATTTCTATTTTATATATTTTTTTAATCTACCTATGATACTTATAGCTACTAATACATATTTTGTATTAAATATTCTTAAATTTTTTAACATTAATCTTAATAGATTACTAGAAGAAATTTTATCTATTTCTCCTTTTTTTACTCCTTCTAAAAAATATTTTATTATTTTTTCATTTTCTTTTTTTAAAATAAATATCGGATTATAAAAAGCATCATTTTTTATAAAATACCACAGCCCATTTAAAACTTTTAAATTTGAAATTTTTATCTCTTCATTATTAAAAAAATAACTTTCTAATTCCTCTATTTGATTTATATAATCTGGTAATACCTTTAAAAATATATCTTCATTATTGTACTTTTTTTTACTTAAACTTTCAGAGTTAAAAACATAATAATAATAAGCTTTATTTATTTTTTTTATTTTTTTAGCAAAATAAAGTAATTTTATTAAATTAACTTTATCTTCCCCACATCTTATTTTTTCAGAAAAATTTATATCATTTAATTTATAAATTGAAGTTTTTATTAACTTATTCCATAAGTACCCTGTACTTTTTCCTAAAATAATTTCATTTATATATTCTATATTATTTTCTTTTATTTCGTCTTTAATATATATTTTTTTTCCTTTTTCTTCTCTCCAATAATCCATTACAAGTATATCTACTTTTTCTTTTTTGGCTTGTACATAAAGTTCTTCTAATCCATCTTCTAGCCAGTCATCAGCATCAATCCATAGAATATACTCTCCTCTCGCATATTTTAAAGCATTATTTCTTGCTGATGAAACTCCTTGATTCTTTTGAGTTATAATTTTTATTCTATTATCCTCATTTTTTAATTTTTCTAATATCTCTAATGTTCTATCTATCGATCCATCATTAACTACTATAATTTCTATATTTTTTAAAGATTGTTCCGTTATACTTTTTAAACATTTTTCTATATATTTTTCTGCATTATAAGCAGGAATAAGAACACTTATTGCAATTTCTTCTTTCATTTTCTCTCCTACAATTTTTTTTATTTTTCTATAAAAAAGCATTTCTCTTTATTATATTATCTTGTGTTCCAAAAATTTTATATAGTCTTTTATCTACTTCCGTTCCATAAAAATCTATTTTTGTATCACTATTCCCAACACAAAAAACACCACTAGAAAATAAAGTTACTGCCTTTTCTATCTTTATATCAAAAAAATCTAAAAATTCGACTGGATAGTTTCCTTTTATTGTATAACAATTTGGAAAATAATAATTATAATTTACTTTATCTCTTGGATGAGCTTTAATAAGAATTTTATCTTCAGGATACTTTTGTATAATCTTCCTATATAACTCTACTTGCTCATTTTCTGTTATATCAAAATCTTCACATAAAGGTTGTGTTAATATTATTATATTTTCTCTATTTTTTCTTTCTAGAATCTCTTCATTGAAATTAAAAAGTTTTAAAATCTTTTTTTGAAATATATCGCTTTTCTTTTGCCACAATTTTTTTAAATCTATTATTTCAATATCATTTTTTTCTAATCCCAATGGTTTTCCTATTTTATTTACTAAACTTGTTGTTAAATAAATTTTACCTATTTTATTTCCATATCCTAATATATCATTTCTTTCTTTTATTCCATAAATTATATTTAATATTTTTTGTTTTAAATTTAATATTTTAACTTTTATTCTCTTTTTTTCTGTAAAATATGTATAATTTTTAGTTCCCTCTTCTATAAGATTAATATTTTTATCATAAAAAATTTTTTTCCCTATATCAAATTGATCTAAACCATAAATTTCTAATTCTTTTTCTTGTAATTTTAATATTTTATCTGTAATTTTATCTCTAATATTTTTTATATATTTTTTTACTTCATTTTTATTTGAACTTTCTAATTTTTTTTTACTTAAATATATTTTTTCTCCATCTAATTTCTGGATTTTTTCCTTTTGTTCTTCATAGCAAATATATGTAATATTTTCTAATTCCTTTTCATCAATCAATAATAAAAAGATTAATAATACTCTATCTAAATTATATATAAATACTTTTTTCAATTTTCTATCACCCTATTTTTTATTTTTGATATAAATTTAAAAATATTTATTTGATTCTTTGGAGAAATAAATTTTATTTTTTTTATACATTTCACTGTTAATATTTGATACTTAGTACAATTTAATTTCCCTTTTATATTATTTTTATCTTCTTTTACTATTTTAATAATTTTTTCTAATACTTCATCATATCCATCTAACTTATAAAAATCTTTTCCTACTATTTCTGAAATTAAAGCAATATCTCTTTCTTTTTTTATTTCTTTAACAATCTCTTCTTCATTATATTTTTTATAAAATTCAATTAAACTTCTATATGCTTCTATTCTATCCATTAAATTTTTTAATTTCACTTTTTGACTTCCATTTGACTCTCTTTGCATATAATGATAATAAGCTTTATTTAATTTTCCTACTCTTTTAGAAAAATAACCTATTCTTCCTATCAATTCTAGATCTTCTAACAAAAATATTTTTTCATTATATTGCAATTTGTTCTCAAAATATAATTCTCTTTTTAGCAATTTATTCCAAGTAAATCCATTTTTATTATTACTGAAAAATATCTTCATATATTCTTTACCAAATATTATAGTATTTTCATCAAGTTCTAAGTCATTTAAAATAGATTTTTTACTTGGATAATCAAAAATTATATTTGTTATTAATATATCCAAATTATCTTGTTCTGCTTTTTCATACATATCTTTAAAATATTCTTGTTCTATCCAATCATCACTATCTATATTTAAACAATACTTTCCTCTAGCTATTTTTAAAGCTGCATTTCTAGCAGAAGTTAAACCACCATTTTTTTTATTTACTATTATTATTCTTTTATCTTCTTTAGCAAATTCTTCTAAAATTTCTAAACTATTATCTGTTGAACCATCATTTACACATATAATTTCTATTTCTTTTAAAGATTGTGATATTATACTCTTTAAACATTTTTCTAAATATTGACTTGTATTATATATTGGAACCATTACACTTATTTTTATTTCATTTTCTTCCATCACTAATTAACTCCTTAAATAAAGTATCCCATTCTCTTTTAATTATTTCAAAATCATATCTTTTCCCTAATTTTTTACTATTTTCGGAATAATATTCATAATTATCATATATTTTCTTTACTGCTTCTACAAATTTATCTTCATTCCATTCTTTATCTAAAAGTATTCCATTTGTATTATTTACTACAATATCATTAGCAGACCCAAAAGTATCTCTTATTATAATTGGAAGCCCTCTTCTCATTGATTCTATTGAAGAAACTGGATATCCTTCAAAATCACTAGTTATTACATATATAGATGATTCATCTATTTTTTCTTGTACTCTATTTGTACTTCCTTTTAAAAAAACATTTTTTATATTTTCCTTTTTTATAATTTCTTTATAAAAATTTTCTGCTGGTCCTTCTCCATAAATATTTAAAGTAAAATCTGATAATTTTTTCATTACCTTTATTGCTAAATCTAACCTCTTAGCAGAATTTTCAAGTCTTGATAAAATCACTAAATTTTTGTTCTTTTCTTTTTTTGTGTTTAATATTTCTATTTTATTAGGAAATCTTATAACTTTAAATTTTATATTTTTACTTTTTATATTTTCCTGAAATTTAATTTTATCATTTTCTGATAAACAAATTATATAGTCTGGTTCTTTCTGACTTAATCCTTTAAAGAATTTTTCATTTTCACTATGAAATAAATATCTATCTGCTAAAGTATGCTGAACTAATATAACCTTACTTTTTATATTTTTAACAAATTCTAATTCATTATAAGAAGATAAAACACAAATATCTGGATTTATCTTTTTTATATTTTCTACTATGAAATATTTCCGAAAAATATTTTTACAAATTTTATTTATTGCTCTTAAAATTTTATTACTACTAAAAACTTCTATAACATCTTCTACATTATGAATTTTTTTTACATTAAATTTATTTGTTAAAAATATTAAATCTTTACCATAAACTTCTTTTAAATTTCTTCCAAAAGTTTGTATTCCACCTAAAGTTCCTGGATGATTTTCTATTGTTATAAAAAGTATTTTCATTTTTATTCATTCTCCATTAATAATTTATCCCATTCTTTTTTTATTACTTCTGGGCTGTGTCTGTTTCCTAATTTTTTACTATTTTCTGAATAGTATTCATAATTATCATATACTTTTCTTACTGCTTCTACAAATTTGTCTTCATTCCATTCTTTTCCTAAAAGAACTCCATTTTCTATTATTATATCTTGTGCTGAATCAAATGTATTTCTTAATACTATTGGCAATCCTCTTCTCATTGATTCTATCAATGTTATAGGATACCCTTCAAAATCACTTGTCATTATATAGATTCCTGATTCATCTAATTTTTCTTGTACTCTATTTGTACCACCTTTAAAATTTACATTTGTTATTTTTTCTTTCTCTATAATTTCTTGCAAATAATCCATATCTTTTTGATTATAGACATCTCCATAAATATCTAAAGTATAATCTGGTAATCTTTTCATTGCTTTTATTGCTAAATCAAATCTTTTTTGCTGATTATCTATTCTTGCAACCATTATTAATTTTTTGTTTTTTCTCTTATTTTCTTGAAAAAGTTCTATATTGCAAGTATGCCTTATCACTTTTACTTTTTCTTTTGGAATATCAAATCCTTTTTGAAATTTTTCTTTATCATAAGGAGATAAAACAACATAGTAAGCTAAATCTTTTTTTAATTCTTGCATCTTAGGAATATCATTAATAAATTTATCAAAATAAAAATGCTGTACTATAATTTTTTTAGCCTTTATTTCTTTTAATATTTCAAGTTCATATGGAAATGAAAATATTATGGTATCCCATTTACTTTTCATTACTTCTTTTTTTATTAAATATTCTCTTAATTTATTTTTTAATATTTTATTTAATATTCTAAAGAAAATATTATTACTTCCTACTTCAACTAAATCATTAACCTCATATATCTTTTTAAAAGGATTTGTTACAGTTAAAGAGGTTACTTCATTTGGATAAAATTTTTTCAGAGTTCTTCCAAAAGTTTGTATTCCACCTTGTGTTCTTGGATCTGAAAAAATAAGCATACTTAATATTTTCATTTGATCTTTCTCCCTTATTTTAATATCTCTTTCCATTTCTTAATAATGTTATCTAATTTAAATCTTTTTGAATTTTCATAAGCTCTTTGTGAAAACTCTTGAATTTTTTTTCTATTTTGAGATAGTTCTAAGAATCTATTAATAAATTCATCTCTATTATCATCAACTATTAAATATCCATCTTCTCCGTTATTTACTATATCCTTTGGTCCTGTTTTTATATCATAACTTATAATAGGTAGTCCAAAGCTTTGTGCTTCTATTAAAGTCATTGGAAGCCCTTCAAATCTTGATGTCATAAGATAAATTGAAGCTTTTTCATAATACTCTTTTATATTTTTAGTATTCTCTATAAATATTACTCTTTTTAAATTTAAACTTTCTTTTTGATTTAAAAGCTTTTCTTTATCTTCACCAGAACCAATTATATATAACTTCCATTCACTATCTTTTTCCTCTATTTTTTTCCAAATATCCAATAATTTATCAAATCCCTTTTGAGCTGTAAGCCTTCCTATTGCTACTGCTATTTTTGATTCACATAAACTTTTCTTCTCATTTGGATATGGAGTAGGATTGTATATATAATCTATTTTAGATTTAACATCTAAATTCTCTAAAAAAGCTTCCCTATCTTCATTGGTAAGAGTTACTATTCTATCTGCATATTTTGCAGCTAAAATTCTTCCTAATTTTCTTCTCTTCACTCCTAAATCTGAATAAAAATTAAAATGCTCCCAAGAGATTACTTTTGTTCTTAATCCTATTGTAGCTGGAATAGAGAAAAAAGAATGAATTGTATCTATATCTATAATATAGTCAAAATCGTACTCCTTTATTTTTCTTCTCAATTTATATGCTGCTGTTAAATTAAATTTTAATCCTCTACAACTTTTATATAATCTATCCAGCTTTATTTTAGGATTTAACTGAAAAAAGCTCTTCTCTCCACCTATACAACTAATTATTGTAATATCATATCCTAATTCTACCAATCTATTGGCTATTATAGATGTTACCCTTTCTGTTCCACCACTATTTTCAAAATTTGCACTAAAAAAACATATCTTTCTCATATTTTCCTCTTTTAAATTTTATTATATAATTCTATATATCTATTTTCTAAGTTCTTAGCATTTTCCGTCATATCATATCCATATTTTTTTATAATTTGATTTGTATCAATTCTTTCATATTTTTTTTCTTTCTCTATGATCTTAGCCCATTCATCAGCACTTTTATTTAAGCTTACAAATTTTATTAAATTACATTTAAAATCTATTTCATTAGTTACAACATCTGAAACAATAGCTTTTAATCCTGCTCCTTGACTTTCTACTAATGTCACTGGTAATCCTTCAAAAATTGATGGAAACAGTAACAAGTCAAAAACTTGCATTAATTCATTTACATCTTTTCTAACTCCTAACATGGATACATTACTTTCTATTTTTAATTCTTTGATCTTTTGTTTTATCTCTTCTTCTAGTTCTCCATTTCCAATTAATAGTAGCTTATAATTTTTATTTTTTTCTACTAGTTTTTTAAATATTTCTAATATAAATTTATGATTTTTTGCATGATTTAATCTTCCTACATGTCCAATTACTACTTCTTCATCACTTATTTTTAGTTCAGCTCTTTTTATTTTACGAATACTTTCGTTATAAATATAATTTTTTGCACTTATTCCATTTAAAACTATTTCAAACTTTTCTTTTTTCCCAAATAACCATTCTCCAGCTATTTCCGAACAAGCAAATCTATAATCTACATTCTTATTTATCAAAGAAATAGAGTAATTCTTATATATTTTTTCTAAAAGTGATTTATATGTTGGATATGCACTATGACTATGTGCAATTTTTATTTTTATTTTCTCTTGTCTAGCTATTTTTAAAATAAATCCACTCATTTCATTATAATGTGAATGAATAATTTGATATTCTTTATGTTCTCTGAAAAATTCTCTTACATTTTTTATATAATTCATATGTCCAGATTTTGTTATATGTGGAATTTTAAAAACTTTTCCACCTAAATTTCTTATTTCATTTTCAAATATAGCCTCAACATCATTATGAATAAAAAAATCAAATTGAACTTTTTCTCTATCAATATTTCTATAAATATTCATAAGAAAATTTTCAATCCCACCCATATTCATACCACCAACAATTTGTAAAATTCTAATTGGTTTCATTTAAATCTCTCCCTATGTCTCTTTTTTGAATTTTTCTGTATCTTAATTCAATAAAGTACTTATTTCTTATTATTGCAAAAATAACTATTAAAAATGGTAAAACTTTATCTCTATGTCTCATAGCTGTTCCTGCATTTCTTGTTCCCACTGAAAATACTGCTATTGTTAATAAAGCAGAAAATAATAATGCTTTTACTATCTGTTTTTCTCTTTTACTTAAATTTTTTCTTATTTTTTTATATGTTTTTATTCCAATTATAGTAATATAAATATATATACTTGAATTTAACAGCAAAGTAATTATGTCTAAAACTCCTCTAATCATTTCTGGAGTTGGTGAATATAAAAAATAAAACATAAAAAGTGGTAAAAATACTACTATTTGTCCTAAACTATTTGTTGTAATACTTTCCAAATAAACACTTCCTGCTGATTTTAACTCTGCACTATTATTATATGCTAAAATCTTATCTACATCTCCAGCACCTACTTTTTCCAAAAACTGATCTTTAAATAAAATAAATCCAATTACTGCAACTAATAAAATTCCCCATTGTAGAATTTTTTGATTTTTTCCCCCTCCGAGTAAATAAATAAAATATCCCATTGTTAAAAATATAGTTCCACTATGAAAAAGACTACTTATTGTTAAATATAAAAACATTTTTATTATTGAAAAAGGATTTTTATAAAAAACATATTCTATAAAAGCTTTTAAAGAATATGAAGCAAATAATATGATTATTGCTTCTCTTAAAAGTCCTGCTCTCATCACTAAACTTATTGGTGAAAGTATTACTATCATCATTAAAAATCTTTTTAATTTTTTTTCTATTTTTAAAATATTAAAAATTTTATATATATTTAAACTTATTAAAATATGAGCTATTATATTAATAGCTCCAAATATAGCTGCTGTTCTTATTTTTAACAATTTATATATAGGATTTATTATTAAATAATTATAATTTCCCCTTCCTATATTGACATTATTTTCATAACTAAACCATCCCATAGCTTCATGAGCTCTAGCATCTATATTGATAAGTGGAAAATCTACTATATAGTTATCTATAATTAATATTATTAACTGAATAAAAAAAGCTAAATAAAAAGCTATCTTTATTTTATTATCCTTACAGTTTAAATTAATATTTCCTATTGCAATTACTATCAACAGTATTATAATTACAATTCCAGCAATTAATACTATTGGGTCTCTTCCAGCTGCATAAAAATATGACCAAGGCATTATTATTTCTCCTTATTTTCTAAAATTTTTCTAAGAACTTCAAATCCACTTCCAAATTTTTTCTCTATATAGTCTCTTGCTTTTATTTTCTTTACTTTACTTAAAGTTATTAATATTTTCTCTTCTAGTTCTTTTATATTTCCTATATTAAATAGCTCTCCATATTTTCCGTTTTCAAGAATCTCTACTGGTCCAGTAAGACAATTTGATGATATTGATGGAGCATCTAATATTAAAGCTTCTATTAAAACCGTAGGCAATCCCTCATATTTTGAACTCAATATAAAGACTTTTGAATTCTTCATCCAAATATATGGATTACTTTTCTTTCCAAGAAAAATAATGTCATTTTCTAACTTTAATTCTCTTACTAAATTTTCTAATTTCTCTCTATCTGGTCCATCTCCTACTAATACCAGTTTCTCACTTATTTTATTATTAAATTTTAAATTAGCATAAGCATTAATTAAGGTACTGAAATCTTTTTGCCCTTCATCTAATCTTCCAACACTACAAATATATGAACTGTTCAATAATTCTTCTTCATCTAAAGTTAAATCTCCTCTTTCACAAGCTTTATTTTCTATAGTTTCAAAATCTATTGGATTATATATTGTCACTTGCTTATTAGTAAGATTAGGAAAAATCTCTTTTAACTGAACTCTCATCTCTTCACTTACAGTACAAATATAATCAAATCTATTTATTTTATTAAAAAATGAATTTTTAAAATATTTTCTAATGCCTTCAAAATACTGTTTAACAGAACCATGTAAAAATATCATATGCTTTGGTCCTTTTACTTTTGTTATATAACTAGGTAAGAACTGAAAAAATGATATTGTTACATCATAGTTTTCTCTTCTTATTTTTTTTATTTCTTTCTTCCAAACAATAAAATCACTAACTAAAATTAAAATATATAAAAATATATTATATATCTTTTTTTCTTTCCCTAATGTTCTTAATTTATATATAAGTTTAGAAATTTTTTCAGATTTTAAATAAGTTATTTTTACTCTTTTATCAATCTCTTTCTCTCTGATATTTTCTTCTCCCATATCATAATCAATATACAAATCTACTTTATATCCATTTTCTATAAATTTATTTATATATCTTACTGTTACAACTTCTATTCCACCACCTTGAGTTAAAAAAGTTGTATAAAATAATATTTTTTTCATTTTACTCCTCTATACTTTAATTATTTCTTTTCTTCACTTGTACCTAATAAAAATGATAAAATTGAACTTTTTGCTATTATAAACTTAACTATTATATAGGCAGTTAATACTCTTAAAATAAAGAATATACTCACTAATAAATAACTACATTCTATTGGTATTACTCTTAATAATACAACTCTATATACTACAGTTATAAAACCTTCTATAAGATAAAAAGTTAGTGAATTTATTCCTAAAAAATTAAAAAATTTATAAATAACACTATTTTCTTTTATTCTCAATGCTATATTTAAAACAAACCAAATACCTAACATAGCAAAAACAACACTATTAAAGTAATTTAAATAATAATATTTATATGACAAACTTAAAAATATAACACCTATTATCAAAAAAATTAAATTTTTACTTCCAATTCCATTTTTTATTTTTTCCTTATAAAATGGCTTAATTATATATCCTATATAAAAATATAGTAAATAAATTGCTACTTTATTTAAAGAAAAAATTTCAATATTTTCAAATATTTTTAAGTAATTTACTGTTATTAAAATTACTCCAAATAAATAATATTTATCTTTTTTTAATATATATTTATCTAAAACTGGAAAAATCATAAAAATGATAAATAAAGTATAAACAAACCAAGATATTTTTGTCCCATAAAATAGGATTTCTTTTGCTCCACCAAACTCTGAATTTACTAATTTAGGAAATAAAGTTCTTGGAAAAAAATCAACTAAATTTATAAACAAATATGGAACTAAAAGTCTTTTTATCTTTCCCTTATAAAAGTTTTTTAAAATTATTTCACTATTTGTATTTGAAATTAATCCAGATATCAAGAAAAATAATGGCATATGAAAGCTATACACTGTATTTCCTAGAAATACAAATATTTTATTCCAATCTAATTGGGGCAAATTAAAACTATGTCCTAAATATACTAATAAAATTCCTATTCCTTTCATTAAATCTAATTCTTTATATCTTTCTTTCATAGATTTTTCTACATTCCTTTCCCAAATAAAACTGTTTTTGTTGTTTTAAAGAATATCATCATATCTAACATAAAATCTTGATGCTTTATATAGTATAGATCATATTCTAGCTTTATCTCTGCATCTTTTACTGAAGCTCCATAAGAATACATTACTTGTGCCCAACCTGTAAGTCCTGGTTGAACAGCATATCTCAACTTATAGTTCTTAATCTTCTTCTCATAATCCCTTCCAAGCTCATTCCACTCTGGCCTTGGTCCAACAAAAGACATTTCCCCTTTTAAAACATTTATTAATTGTGGAAACTCATCAAGTCTTGTCTTTCTTATAAACTTCCCTACTGCTGTAATTCTATCATCGTTTTTAGAAGCATATTTTGAGAACTTACTAGGATCATGTACCTTCATACTTCTAAATTTAACCATTTCAAATTCCTCTCCTCTTAAACCAATTCTCTTTTGTTTAAAAAAGGCAGGATTTTTTATTATCTTCATTGGATCTGTAAATAAATATTTTAACCCAATATCTATTTTTACAAAAACATATGTTATTATCATAAATGGAAGAAAACAAATAAACATTATTGTTGCCATTACAATATCAAAAAATCTTTTTATTCTTCTTTGAAGTGTATTATTTAAAACAACAAATCCATCAGTCATTACAACCCATAAACTATCTATCTTCTCTATATCTATCTTTCCTTCATACTCTTCAATAAATCCTATATAATCAATTACTGTTATTCCTTGAAGTTTTAAGTCCATTATCTCATTAGCATAATTTTTTATCTGTTTTCTACTTGTAAAGATAATTATATCAGCATTTCTCGTTTTAACTATCTCTTTTACATCTTCTATTTTTCCTAAATATCTTTCTTTCTCATTTTTCTCTTCACAAAGATATCCTAAATATCTATATTTTTCATGATTAGTTAAAATTTTTATTACAGTATCAGTATAATGTTCTCCACTATCAATAATAATAGTGCTGTATACTTTACTATTTAAACTTAACAAAACTGCTTTTATTAAGTTTTGAGCTACTGTAAATACAATAAAACCATATATCAATTCTATTCTTCTTGAAAATAAATAAAAAATGCTGAATATCACAAGGTTCACTATAGAAGAATATAGCAATGTCCTTACTCTATAGTGGCACTTATCAAAATTCAGCAAATCCATTAAATAATATGCAAAATATAGTAAAAGAAACATTCCGTGTATTGCTATATCTATATTTTTCCCTCTAAATTCTAAATCTAATTTTAGATAATTAAAAATATTCCAATAAATAAAATACAACAAAATAAAATAAACAAGTCTCATTAATATATTTTTGCTATGATTCATACCCTTCCCCTTTATTTTTTAATTTAATATTAATTCTAAAAAAAAAACACCCAAAATATTATAATTATTATGTTTATTAACAAAAAATGAATATCAATATTATTATAATTCTTTTCTAAGTTATGTCAACATTTTTTTTAAAAAATTTAAAAATATTAACAATAATTATCCCTCTATTCCTAATTTTTCAACTCTAAATCAAAGTTTCTTATATTATAAAAAAATTTTTACATTTCACAATATAAACTCTTTGTATTTTTTACATGCGTTTTATTATGGAAACTGATGCTAAAAAAATGCCATATTAAACAATTAGAAATTTTACAATTAATCATAGTACTAATTAAAAAGCAATCTTGTACTAATCTATTACTACATAACTTCACATTTGTCAAGTCATTATTAGGCACTAAACATATTTCTATACCTTATCCAAAAATTATATATTTTTCTCCTCTTTTAATAAACATTTTTCTATAAAATATTCATTATATTGTTTTTCTGTTTCTAATTTTCCATATTGTTGATCCTCTATTAAGTTAACAATTAAATCTTCTATAATTTTTAATAAATTTTGAATCTCATTATATTCAACATATGCTTCGCCATTATGTACGACTTCAGATCTCTTATCGTATAGTTCTTTTAATATTTTAATGATTTTTTTCTTCTTCTCTTCTTCTTTTATTTCTAAAATTATTAATGGTATTGTTATAGCATTATTTTGTATTCCATACTTTTCATTCAATTTTTTTGTTAAAATTAAAGCTTCCAAAGAAGTTATTGCTTTTACCAAAGCATTTATTTCTGTTTTTTCATATTTAGCTTCCTTTAACCAATGTAAACTTAATTTTATTTTTTTTTCTAAAAAATTAGGGTTATCTTTTTCAATTAATTCAACTAATTTTTTAAAAAAATCTTGATTTTTAATTTCATTAAAATTAAGTTGCTGACAAAAATCTTGATTTGAATACTCACATTCCATATTTTCTGATAATGAAATATTATATTTACTAATAAAATTATATTGTCCATCAATTGTTACATTTGTTTGCCTCATAAAATTTAAAATACTAAGAAAATCATCATTTTTTTTATTAGCTAATTCACAAATTGCTTCACAATCTCTTGCTTTTATTTTAGTTTTAATAACATATTCTGGAATAATTTGACAGTTATTTTTTAAATAATTCAAATACTGTGCTAATTCATCTTCATTTTTATCAACTTTATATAATGTATAAGATCCAATTTCTTCTTTTTTAGAAATAGAAATATTATATATTCTAGCATAAAAAAAATTTACTTCCAAAGGATAGTATTTTTTTATATATTCCTTAAAACTATTTTCAATTTCTTTTATTAATTTTGATATTTTTTTAGTATGCTCTTCTAAAAAAATAAATTTTTTATCAAATAAGCTACTATTCTCTTTTAATATTTTATAAAATAGATAGCTTTTTAGTTCTTTATATAATTGAGAATAAGATATCTCTTTATTTAACATATTTTTTTTAGGAATAATATCTATAAATAATTTCTTACAATCTTTAAAAAAATCTTCTTCTGTTTTATAATAACAGTATAAATATTGTTCAGGATTTTTAATATTGAATACTTTAACAGCATAATTTTCTTCACTTTTTTTCATTAATGAAATATTATTATATATATGTTCTAGCTTTTTATCCATTTTCTTCCTTTCTATTTATTATTTTTTTAATTTAATCCTCCCAACCTTCTCTTAAAAAATTAAGATTTACTTTTGGGAATGAACCAAATTTACCTGCCATATATTGCTTAGCAGTTGATAAATCATTTCTAAAATCAGTATCTATTAAAGAAAATATTTCACTTTCCTCTTTCTCATTTTTATCTATAATATAAATTTGATCTTTTCTAAAATCATAATCCAAAAGATTATCATTATGAGTAGAAAAAATAAGTTGCCCTCTAGTCCAATCCATTCTATACAGATCAATTACTTCCTCAGTTACCTTATTATGAAAATATGTTGTTAATTCATCTATTAAAAGGAGCAGTTAATCCTACTGCTCCTTATTTTCTGGTTGTGTATTATCATAATCTTCTACTATTTTATGTATAGAATCTATTATAAATTTTATAAGTTCAAAACTTTTCTCACAATCAATATCAAATTTATTTCTTAGAGATTTTTCTTTATATTCTCTATCAAAATGATGAACAATAAAATTTCTTTTATCATTTATCTTTTTTAATTCTGCTACTTGGAACTTCCCTTCTGAAGCTAATTCTCCAATCTTTTTATGAAAATCTTTAGGTATTACAAAATCTAAACCTTCTTTTATATCTTCCCATTTCTGATATGTATTCTTTCTAAGTTTTTCTATAATTGCTATTTTTAATTTAGGATCATCAAAAATATCTTTTTCTTTAAATTCTTTTAGATATTTTATAGAAATTTCTAGTTTGCCATATTTTTTAGTTTCAGGAAATTTGTTTAGTGTTATTTGTATTATTCCCCAAATAATTATTTCATGTATATAATAATCAAGAGCTGCTATAAGATTTACTATAATATTTCTTTTTTCTTCTTCATCTAAAGTTTTTAATTTTAAAGAAATCAAATTAAGGTTATCATCGGAATATTTTTTTATTCTTTTTAACTCTTCTGAACTTGTACGATTATTTTTAACAGGTGAAAAACTTTTTACAATATCTTCTATTTCAGCTTCTAAAGAATTATTATTTTTCATAAATGCCACCTACTTCATCAATATTGAAAGAGCTGTAAGTTGGAGCATCAGAATACTTTCCTTTTAAATATGCTTTTTCAATATCAGTAGATTTTCTTACCCCTAATATTTGTCCTAACGATTGTATCTTTGTTTCAAAATCTGTTTTTTTGGTTCTACTTACAAAATATATTTGATCCCTCCTAAACAAATCTAAATCTAATAGGTTTGTATTATGTGTAGTAAATAAGAGCTGAGCCTTATTTTGTTTCGATAAAAATAACTCAATTATTTTTCTTGCTAATAATGGATGAAATCCAACTTCTAATTCGTCAAAAATCACAATTTTATCATGGCAAAGAGCTTCAGCTAAAGGCATTCCTAATGCAAATATTTTTTTTATTCCTTCTGATTCTTCTTCTATTGGAATTTCAAAAGTTTTATCTTTAGTTTCATAAACCAAATAAATTTTATCATCTTCTTCTAAAAATATTTCTAGTAAATCTTTTTCAGAGAGTTTTAATTTATTAAATTTACCAATAAGTTCTCTATTTTTTAATATTTCTTTTATTTTTTCTTTAGTATCATCTTTAAATTTTGAATTTAAACTATTATATATTATCCCTCTAGCTCCTATATTCATATGTCTATAAAAATAACTTATAAATTCTTTTATTTTTTCACTTTTTTCTTTATCTTTTTTTAATATTTCTTTTACTTTTTCTATTGTATATATATTTTTGCCTAAATTAATAAAAATAAAATCATTTTTGAAAAAATCAACCACATTATTTAAACTCTCTATTTGATTTCCTAAAAATGTTGAAAGAATATTTAAAAAGCAACTACTTTTAGAGATGTTCGTTGTATATTGTGCTAAATTTGATTCGAAAGAACTTCCAAAACTATATGTTCCATTATTGTTATGAAAAATTTTACTGATTTTTCCATTAGGATAATAATATAATGCTTCTTCATTTATTTTTTCAGCTATATAATTTAATTTATAATAATATTTTATTCCATTTTTAATAAACACTATTTCAAATGTAGTTCCCTCTTCTTTTTTATAAAATTTACATGGTTCATATGCTTTTTCTATTTTTATTTCTCCATTTACGAGATCAACAAGAGTTTTGATAAATTTCAAAAGGTTTGTTTTACCAGTTGCATTCCCACCATAAATAGGTATCACTGGTAATATTTTTAAATTATTTTCAGTTTTCAAAAACTCAATATGAGAGTTATCTGTATTAGCTACAAAACTTATTGTTTGTTCTTCACCAATAGAGCGATAATTTCTCCCTCTGACATACAATATCATATTTATCACCTTCCTATTATAAATAATAATATCATATTTCAACTAAAATTACAATTTAAAAATGATATTTGCATTTTTTTTGCAAAATTCATAAAAATATTTTATATATTATATGTTAAATACAAAATATAACATATAAATCATTTCTAAAATCATAATCTGATCTATTTCCTATCAAGTACCTAATTTAATTATTACCATTTTTTATTTAAATCTCCTATTGCAATTTTACATAAAAAATTATATTATCTATTAAAATACAAATGATAAATATAGGGGGAGAGATTGAAAGAGTTTAAAATAAAAGTAGCTGAAAAAGTTATAAAAATAATTTGTAACTATAATTTTAGTTATGATTATTGCAGAGAGTATGTTACTGATGAAACTGAAGATTTTTCAATAGAAATAGAGCCAAAGGATATTGAATTTGAAAGGGAAAGAGCTACACTAGAGTGTTCTGATGGATATTTAGAACTTTTAGCTATTCACAGAAAGATCTCTGAGATAATGCCAAAATACAATACCATTCTATTTCATGGTTCTGTACTTGCTATTGATGGAAAGGGGTATCTTTTTACAGCTCCTAGTGGTACTGGAAAATCAACACATACTAGACTTTGGAAAGAGTATTTTAAAGATAGAGTTGTAGTAGTAAATGATGATAAGCCTTTTTTAAAGATAGAAGATGATGAAGTATTTGCTTATGGCACTCCTTGGGATGGAAAGCATCGTTTAAGTTCAAATATCAAAGTTCCATTAAAGGGGATATGTATTCTCTCTCAAGACAAGGAAAATTGGATAAAGAAAATAGATGGCAAAAGTGTATATCCATATCTTTACAATCAAGTTTATCATATTCTTAATGAAAGAGAAAATGCTATAAAAACTCTACAAATTTTTGATAAATTACTTAAAATAGTGCCAATTTATAAAATGGGATGCAATATATCTTATGATGCTGTAAAAACATCATATTTAGGAATGATAGGAGATGAAAAATGAGATTAAAAGATGATTTTATTTTACACAACACTGGTGAGGATTTTGTTATTATAGCAACTGGTGAAGCTACTAAAAATTTTAATGGAATTATTAAATTAAATAATATGGGTGGAGAGATTGTAGGATTACTAACTACTGATATAAGTGAAGAAGAGATTATTAAAGCTATTGTGGAAAAATATGAAGTGGAGTACGAAATTGCTAGGGAAGATATTTTAAATCTTTTAGATAGTTTAAGAAAAGCTGGAGTTATTCTTGATTAGAAAGAATTTTAGTGATATCTCAGTTATCAAATGGCTTTTTGCTAAATCTAAAAATCAACTGATAAAAATATCACTACTAATTTTAGGAAATATTATCTATGCAGGAAGTGTCAGTGGATTTGCTGTTATTTGTAAGCAAATTATAGATGGAACTGCAAGAAAAAATAGAGAGCAGATTATCTCTTATGGGATACTGCTCTTTATTACAATAGTATTTCAATTTATTTTAAGAATATCTTTAAATAGTGGCTCTGAGTATATTCGTTCTACATTAGCTATAAATTATAGGCAAGAGATCTTCTCTTCTATCTTAAATAAAAAGTATAAAAATATATCTAAATACCACAGTGGTGAGTTAATTAACAGACTCTTTTCAGATCTACAAATTATAAGTGATGGAATAGTTACTCTGCTCCCTAGTTTTTTTAATATTCTTGTAAGAATAATCAGTACAGGAGTTATTCTTATTATCTTTGATAAGAATTTTATCTTTCTATTTTTAATTGGTGGAGTCTTCTCCCTTGTAGCCTCTAACTTTTTCCGTCCTAGATTGAAAAGACTTCATAAAGAGGTACAGGAAAAAAGTGGTGTACTCCGTTCTTTTATTCAAGAGATTTTAGAGAAGATTGTATTTATTAAGATGTTCTCTTCAGAGAAAAAAATCTCAAATATCTCTACTAACTTACAACATAACCTCTTCTCCTCACAAATGAAAAGAAGAAATATAAGTATAGTTGCCAATGCTGGATTCTCTTTTCTATTTGAGTTTGGTTATCTTTTAGGAATTATATGGGGAAGTTTTAAAGTCTATAATGGAGATATGACTTATGGAACTCTTATGGCTATACTCCAACTGATTTTACAACTACGTGTTCCCTTTGCTAGTTTATCTGGTTTTCTACCAAAAATCTACTCTATATTTGCAAGTGCTGAAAGATTAATGGAGATTGAATCCATTGAAAATGAAGAGATTTCAAATAGAAAGTTAAAATATGAAGATTTTAAATCTGTAGAGATTAAAGAACTTTCTTTTAAATATGAAGATAATATTATTTTAAATAGTGTAAATATGAATATTAATAAAGGTGACTTTATCTCCATAACTGGGGTTTCTGGTGGTGGAAAATCTACACTTTTCCTTTTATTAGCAGGAATACACCAACCTAACTCTGGAACTATTAATTTCTATGGAAACAGTGAGATCTTCTCTGCTGGAGCTGAAACTAGAGATATCTTCGGATATGTCCCTCAAGGTAATCAACTTTTTAGTGGAACTATTAGGGAAAATATATCTTTTTTAAATGATAAAGCTACTTTAGAAGAAGTTGAAGAGATTGCTAAAATAGCTTGTATTGATGAGTTTATTAACTCTCTACCAGATAGATATGATACTCCTATTGGAGAAAATGGTTTAGGTATATCTGAAGGACAAGCTCAAAGAATTGCCATAGCTAGAACTCTTTTAAGTGGTTGTAATTTCTTACTACTAGATGAAGCTACCTCTGCTCTTGATGAAAATACAGAGGCTGAAATATTGAAAAATATAAGTAGTTTAAAAAATAAAACTTGTATTATAGTTACCCATAGAAAATCTGCTTTAAAAATTTGTAATAGACATTATTTATTTACAAATCAATCAATTAAAGAGATTTTTTGTTGGTAACTACTCAGCTATAAATTAAAATTTGAGACTCAAGTTCAAAAAAATGGGCTT
>OFMH01000269.1_pt1 | contig 39083 bp, 61 predicted proteins | sample 1541761 | NCBI WGS metagenome assembly OFMH01 (sample SAMN04209249, study PRJEB22552) | human gut metagenome | biome: gut; material: feces | host: Homo sapiens | place: USA: Oklahoma
AATTAAAATATGTTAATAACTAATAAATTATTATATAAATATTATACGAGGAGGTGATGAAATGACTAAGAATCAAGAAATATTTGTAGATGAATATCTTATTGACTTAAATGCTACTAGAGCATATAAAACTGCTTATCCAAATATAAAAAATGATGTAGTAGCTGCTACAAATGGAGGAAGATTGCTCAGAAATGCTCAGATTAAAATAGAAATTGAAAAGAGAATGAAAGAAAGAGAGAAAAGAACAGAGATAACACAAGATAAAGTTATAAAAGAACTTGCTAATCTCGCATTTACAGATAGAACAGATATAGTCACAATCACTTCTGGAAGAGTTGTAATACAAAATTTTAATGATTTAACTCCTGAGCAGAGAGCTTGTATTGCAGGTGTAAAAGAAACAAAATTTGGAATAGAAGTTTCATTTTATGGTAAAGAGAAAGCTCTAGAAATGCTTGGACGACATCTAGGAATGTTCAATGACAAAATAGAAGTTAAAGGTGAACTTGAAACAGGAGTTCAGAATCTTACTGATGAAGAACTTAGTACACAAATTGCTATTTTAGAAGCAAAGTTGGGTGTTAAAAGTGGATAAACTTGAATATCTTATATCTTTGAAAAAATTAGAAGAAATAAAAATAGAAAAGAATTTAAGAAGAGCTCGTAATGAGTTCTTTTTTTATTGCCATTTAAGAGCAGGAGATTTTTATAAATATGACAGGCCTTTTCTCCTAAACCTTTGCAATGATTTACAAGAGTTTGTAGAGGGAGAAGAGGAAGTATTAATACTAAATCTTCCGCCTCGCCACGGGAAGAGTCGTACGGTAGGTTTGTTGGTAGAATGGTTACTTGGAAAAGATATCAATACTAAGATAATGACAGGATCATATAATGAAACTCTATCAACTATGTTTTCTAAGAATGTAAGAAATACAATTCAGGAGGCAAAAGCTGATAAAGATAAAATTATATATAATGATATTTTTCCAAATACCCATATAAAACAAGGTGATGGTGCAATGAACCTGTGGAGTTTAGAAGGTGGATATAATAACTACCTTGCCACTTCTCCTGGTGGAACTGCTACTGGATTTGGTTGTAGTTTGCTTATAATAGATGACCTTATAAAAAATAGTGAAGAGGCTTTTAATGAGAATACCCTTGAAAAGCAATGGGATTGGTTCACACAAACAATGCTCTCAAGACTTGAAGAGGGTGGAAAAACTATTATTATCATGACTAGATGGGCAAGTGGAGATCTTGCAGGAAGAGCTTTGGAACACTATAAGGAAGAGGGTAAAAAAGTTAAACATATTATTATGAAAGCTCTTCAAGATGATGGGACTATGCTATGTGATGAGATATTGAGTTTAAAATCATATAAATCTAAGATTAGGGCCATGGGACCAGAGATAGCAAGTGCAAACTATCAGCAAGAACCTATTGACCTTAAAGGAAGATTATATACTAATATAAAAACATATGACAGTATTCCAGTAGACAACACAGGGAAACCTCTTTTTACTGCTATAAGAAACTATACAGATACAGCAGATACTGGAGAAGACTATTTATGTTCTATTTGCTATGGAGTATACAACAAAGAGGCATATGTAATGGACCTGATTTACACCAAAGATCCTATGGAAGTTACAGAACCAGCAGTGGCTAAAATGTTACTATCAAATAATGTTAATATAGCTGATATTGAATCTAATAATGGTGGAAGAGGATTTGCAAGGGCTGTAGAAAGAGAGTTAAGAGAACTTGGAAGTAATAGAACTAGAGTAGATTGGTTTCATCAGTCAGCAAATAAAGTTGCTCGTATTCTTTCAAATTCAACTTGGGTTATGGATCATATTTATTTCCCTGTGAACTGGCAAGATAAATGGCCTGAATTTGCTAAGGCTATTTTAACTTATCAGAAAGAAGGAAAAAACAAACATGATGATGGACCAGATTGTTTAACTGGAGTAGCTGAAAAAATAAATAATCCAAATAAACTTACTACTTTAAATAAAAACATTTTAGGAATCAGATAGGAGGTGTGATGTGGATCTAAGAAATTATCATAGCAGATTTGAAGATTATAGACAAAATGAACTAGCAAGACTTCAAATGCTATTTGATTATTATAATAGTAATCATGCTATTTTAAGAAAAAGAAATAGAACTGTAAATAAAGCAGATGCTAAAGTTGTTTCAGGATATGCAAGTTATATCTCAACTATAGCAACTGCTTATTTTTTAGGGAAACCTATCAGCTATAAAGCAGATGCAGATACACAAGATTATGACAGATTAAGTGAATATCTAGCTACTGAAGAGGAGCAAAAGAATAACTTTGAACTTGCTCTTAATGCTTCAATCTTTGGAAAAGCTTATGAGCTGTTATATATTAATAATGCTCAAGAGTTAAAATCTAAATGCTTGGATACTAGAGATGTGTTTGTGATTAAAGATAACACTATTGATAGAAATATTGTAGGAGCTGTTAGATTTGGAATTAATCATATTGAAACTAACAAGATAGAAGTTACCTTAGAAGTTTATGATGAAAAAATGGTATCTACTTATCAATATATGGTGACTAGCAATTATGAAGCAAAAGACTTAACTAATGCTAGAAACCTAGTAAGTAGAAGATTACATGGATTTAATGGAGTTCCAATCATTGAATTTTCCAACAATAAAAATCAAAAAGGTGACTTTGAAAATGTAATTACTTATATTGATGCTTATGATACAGCAGTTTCTACATCAGTAGATGACCTTACAGACTTTTCAGATGCTTATTTAGTACTGAAAAATCTTGGTGGAACTAATCCTGATGATATTCAAAGATTAAAAGATGATAAAGTTTTCATGGTTCAAGGTGATGGAGATGCTAAATGGCTGATAAAAGATGTTAATGATACATACTCACAAAATGTTAAAGATAGAATAAATGATGACATTCATAAGTTTAGCTTTACTCCAGACATGGGGGATGAAAAGTTTTCAGGAAATACTTCAGGAGTTGCTCTTGAATTTAAGTTACTTCCACTTGAGCAGCTAGGATCTCAAAAAGAGATGTATTTTAAAGATGCTATCAATAAGAGATTGCAACTTATAATTGACTATTTAGGATTAAAGATTAAACCTACTGACATTCAAAAAGTATTCACTAGAAACCTGCCTCGTAACTTAAAAGAGATCTCAGAGATTATGAAAAACTTAAAAGGTTTAATATCTGATGAAACTCTTATTTCTCTATTCCCTCAAGTTGAAGATGCTAAATCAGAACTTGAAAAGATGAAAACTGAAGCTGAGGAAAATAATATTTATAATGATTATGAGTTTGGAAAAGTAGCTGGTGTAGATGGATCAGAAGAAGAGTAAAGAATATTGGGAGAAAAGGGCTAGAGAAAATGAGAATAAGGTTTATAAAAAGGCTAGTGACTTAAAAAAAGAACTAGATGTACATTATATTCAAGCTAAAAAAGAGATACAAAAGTCTATTAATGATTTGATTGCTAGATATATGTTTAAAACTGATCTCTCTTATGCTGATGCTATGAAGTATCTAACAAGTAAAGAGTTTAAAGAATTTAGAATGTCACTTGAAGAGTATGAGGCAGAGATAGAGAGACTATCAGAGATAAATGAGGAACTAGCTAATAAATTAAGAATAGAGCTTGAAACTCTTGCAATGAAATCTCGTATAACTCGCCTAGACAGTCTTAAAACTCAAATAGATATAGAGCTCAGCAAGAAGATAAGTAAGGATTATAATGTAGTTGAAAAAGGCATAAGTGAAGTTTATAGAGACTTTTTTAAGATTCAAACTACAGATTTTGGACTCACAGGAGTTAATACAGTTCTTCCAAAGAAAACTTTGAAGATGCTTATGCAACAGCCTTGGAGTGGAGCAAACTTCTCAGAAAGGATATGGGGCAACAGTGAAGCACTTGGTAAAGTTTTAAAGCAGGAGATAATACAATCTTTTATGCAGGGAGTATCAGTTAAAGATCTATCAGATAGAATTGAGAAAAGATTTGAAAATGATAGATACAATACTGAGAGACTTGTTAGAACAGAGTTGAATTATGCTTTTAATCAAACTACTAAACTATCTTATGAAGAAGCTGAGATTGAAGAGTATGAGTTTCTAGCTGAAATAGATAGCAGGACATCTGAGATCTGTAAAAAGCTAAATGGTGAGAAATTCAAAGTAAAAGATGCAAGAGCAGGGGTTAATTATCCACCTATGCACCCACATTGCCGTTCAACTACAGTTGCTGTTTTAGATTTTGATAATTTTGGAAAAATCAAATATTCTGATGAAGAAGTAAGAGCATTAAATAATTATATCAGTCCTGCTTCTATTGCTCTTAATGAAAAACTAAGAAATGGAGATTCTTTAACTAAAGAGGATAAAAAATGGATTAAAGATTTAGATAAGGCTCTTGATAAAACTCCAACTTATAAAGGACATTTAATAAGAGATGTAGAAATTACGAATAAAGATAAGCTTTTAAAATTTATAGAAGAACACAGAACAGATAAAATAGTGACATATCATCAATATATCTCAACCTCTAATAAATTATCATACAATGAAGATGCCAATATTAGAATATATATTGTAGATTCAGCTAAAGGAAAAAACATTAATAATTTTAATAAGGCTGAAACTGAAGTTCTTTATAAAAGAGATTGTTCTTTTAAAGTAATAGGTGTAAAATATGATAAAGAAAAAGATAAATATGAAATTGCTTTGGAGGAAGTAGATGAGTAAAAAAGATTATTCTAAGCCTTATAGCCACCCAAGATGGAATGATACAGGACTTCCTGAGATAACTGGAGAAGTTCCATCGACGTTTGAAAGGCAAAAAGAATGGCTAGATGCTATAAAAGAAGGTAACCTTATAGATGACAAGGAATACAATAAAAGATTAAAAGAAATTAAAGAAAAATATGGAATAGAAGATTAGCACTTAGGCAACTAGGTGCTTTTTTAATACAAAAATTAAGGAGGGAACTAAATGACACCAGCAGGATTTGTATTTGTAGGATTTTTGATAGGAGCTTTTGCAGGATTTATAGCTGGAACTATCAGAGAAAGAAAAGGAATGAATAAAAAAAAAGTAAAGTAAAAGAGTGTAAAACAGATGAATATGCAAATTTAGGAGCAGGGTATGGGCAACATGCACATGGAATACCTTGCTCTTATTATTTTAAAAAGTAACATCATGTCGAACTGTGGACATTAAACAGAGGATATAACAGTCGTACAGGACTTAAAACAGGAGGATTTTAATGGCAGATATGGATAAAACTTTTACTCAAGAAGAAGTAGATAAAATGATCAATGACAGATTAGCAAGAGAGAGAAAAAAATTTGATACTGAAAAGAAAGAGCTAGAGAGAAAGCACAATGAAAGTATTGAAGATTATGAAGAAAGAATTAAGACTGCTAATATGACAGCTGAGGAAAAATTTAAACTTGAGCTTGAGAAAAGGGATAAACTGATTGCTGAAAAAGATGGAGCTCTAAATAAAATTAAAGTTGATGGTATTAAAAGATCTGTTCTTTCTAAATATAAACTACCTGAAAAGTTTATGTCTAGAATTTCAGGAGAAACAGAAGAGGATATTGAAACTTCAGTAAAAGAGTTCAATGAAGTAATGGGAGAGTATATCAAATCCCAAGCAGGAGGGACACCTACTAATTTAGAAGGTGGTTCTAAAGGAAGCACTGAAAAAGATATAGAACTAGAAGCATTTGATAATGCAATGAATTATTAAGGAGATGATGAATAATGGCAAAAGTATATACAGAAAAATTTGCAGAAAAAATTGATGAGAGATTTTCACCAACTACAGTTACACATGCAGCAACAAATAATGATTATAATTTTGTGGGAGCTAAAACAGTTAAGGTCACTTCTATCAATACAGTTGCTTTAGGAGATTATGACAGAGATAAAGGGTATGGAGCAGCAAAGACTATTGATAATACAGTTCAAGAATTAACTATGAGAAAAGATAGATCTTTTAAAATTGTATTAGATAAAATGGATGAAGAAGAGACTAAAATTAGAGCAGGGGAAGTTTTAGCAAGACAAAAGAGAGAAGTTATAGATCCAGAGATGGAAAAATATAGACTTGGAATTATGCTTGATGTGGTAACAGCAGGATCTAATAAAATAACTGGAGCAGCATCTAAATATTATGAAAACTTCTTAGCAGCAAATGAAAAATTAGATGATGCTGATGTTCCAAAGGCTGGAAGAGTTGCATTTGTAACACCTGCTTTCTTAAATAAATTAAAACTAGATCCTAACTTTATTAAAGCTTCAGATTTAGGACAACAAATGTTATTAAAAGGACAAGTAGGAGAAGTTGATGGAGTTGCTATATTATCTGCTAAAAAAGCTTGGATGGAAGATAATACATCATCAGCAACTATTAAATATGATTGTTTAATTGCTCATAAGTCAGCAACAGTTGCCCCTGTAAAACTTGCAGAATATAAAGTTATTACAGATTCAGAAGATTACTCAGGAACTGTATTTTTAGGTAGAATCTACTATGACTGTTTTGTTTTAAATAATAAAAAAGTAGGGCTTGCTGGAATCACTAGACCCTAGTATTTCCCCTGCAAAAGTTAGGGGAAAGTAGGAGATGATTATGGATAAAATTGTTAATGATGTATTTGAATGCCTCAGTAATTTTATTGACATTACTGAAGAAAGTAAAATTAAACTTAACATAAGAATTCAAGTAAGAAAATGTCTAAATTATATGAATAGAAGTGACTTTCCTGAGGAGCTAGTAGAACCTCTTGCAGAGGCAATGGCTTTAGAATATCTTGAGAGCTCTGAAAGGGAAGTTAAAAGAGTTACAGCAGGAGATACAAGCATTGAATACAATACAAGTAGTTCTACTGAAGATAGAGTGACAATCTCTATGAGAGAGCAATTAAACAGGTATAGGAGAGTGGGTACTATTGGGAATACTAAAATCAAATAAAGGATTAGAAATTCTATATACTGATACTTTTTCTATCTATAGACCCACTATTGTTAAAGATCAATGGGGAGGATCTATCAATAAAGATGTTCTAATCTCTGAAAATAATCCTTGCAGGTTATCTAAAGCAGGAGCAACTGGAGTTAGCTCAAGTACAGAAATAAAAACTGTAATAAATAGTTCAGAACAATTTTTTAAATTATTTATACCCCTTGACATTGAAGTCCTTCAAAATGACAGATTAGAAGTTCAGAGAGGTTCTAGCAAATATATAGCTAGAGCCTCTGCTCCTTTTAAATACCTTGACATTTTACCTCATCAAGAGGTTGTATTGAAGGAAGTGGTAGAAAATGAAGATTGAAGGCATGGATGATTGGCTAAAAAAGATAGAAACTCTTAAAAAAGAATTTCCAGAACGAACAGAAATTTTTTTAAAACAAAAAGCTGAACAGTTAATAGATGAAACTAAAAGAAATACTCCAGTTAAAAATGTAACTCTTAAAAGTGGTTGGCAAAGAGAAAATGGTGGAGCATTCAAGCAAATAGTATTCAATCCAGTTTCTTATGCAGCTCATGTTGAATGGGGGCATAGACAGGAAGTAGGTAAATATATTCCAGCTATAGGAAAGAGATTGAAAACTCCTTTTGTAAAGGGTAGAAGGATGTTACATAAAGGAATAATAAAAGTCAGAATGAACTTTTACAGAGATTTAGACAAAGTATATAAAAACCTAATCAAAAAGTAGGTGATTACAATTAAATATTCAGATATAAAGGGAGCTTTAATTGCTACAATTAGTAAATTAGGGCTTCCTGTTTTTTATGAAGATATAAACAAAATTAGAAGACCCTGCTACTACATAGATTTAGTTAATTATCAAAAAGATTTTAGGAGCAATTATAGAGAGTTTAAACAGTTAGACTTTGATATTATGTACTTCTCAAGTGATAAGGAAGGGAATAACAGTGAAACTATAGAGGCTCTGGAGAACTTAGATAATAACTTTGAAGTAGCAGGAAATAAGATATTGAGCATCTTATTTGAGGATAAATCTCTCAATAGATACTTAACTTTAAAAGATACAAGGATAAATATAGTTGATAACGTAGGACATTATGAATTCTATATAGATCTATTTGATGTGTATGGAAAACCTGTTGATTATCAACTAATGCAAGAATTAAAATTGGAGGTAAATAATGAGTGAATTAGCTAAATTAAAAGAAACTAGAGCAGTTCTTAATGATATGATTAAATCTGCTGCTGTAGTTGGACAAATAAATCCTTATCCAGTTATCAAAGTTTACTTTGAAACTCTAGCAAGAACAGCTATTCAAAGAAGTGAAAGAGGGATACTTACACTGCTTATTACAGATACAACTAAAACTGATAAATGGACTACTATAAAATCTGTAGCTGATTTAACGAAAGAAAACTGGACTGAAGAAAATATAGCTTTAATTCAAACAGCTTTTGAAGTATTTTCACCATATAAAATTATGATTAGGAGAAAAGGAGCTGATGATGTAGCTGTATTTTTAAAAGAGTTAGAAAGCTTAAAAGTGACTCATCTAGCTTGTCCAGAGCTTGAATCTTCAGATGATACAAAGGTTGTAACTTGGATTAAAGGAGAAACTAATAAAAGAAATATTGTATATGTTTCTGCATTTGCTAATAACTCTGATGATTGTAGAGTTGTAGAGTTATCAAATAAAACTGTTAAGCATAAATTAATAGAGTCTTATGACCCTAAAAAATTTACTGTAATGGTAGCTGGAGCAATAGCAGGTTGTCCTTTAAATAGGTCTCTTGATAATGTTATATTTCCTAATATCACATCTGTTGATAATGTAGAGGCTAAAAATGGTAAATTTTCAATGTACAATGACGATGATGTAGTAAGATGTAGAATGGCTTTAAATTCAAAAACTACATTTGATAGTACTTGGAAACCAGGAACTAGATTTATTAAGATATTTGAGGGAATGAATATTGTTAAATTTGACATAGAGGACACATTCAAAGATTATTGGTGTGGACTATATATCAATGACTATGATAATAAAATTGCTTTCTGTAATAATATCAACAAAGTGTATTTCAAAGAGTTGACACCTAATGTACTATCACCAGATTTTGATAATAAGATTGATATAGATGTAGATGCAAATAGAAGATATATAGTTACTGATGGAAAAGACCCTGATACTATGTCTGAAACTGAGATTAGAACTTATCCAACTGGTGAGGATGTGTATTTATATGGGCAAGTTAGATTCTCAAATACTATGGTTAATCTACAATTAGGAATTCAATATTAGGAGGTTGCAATGGAGAAAAAGAAAGTAGACTCTTCTAGGGTATTAAATGGAGCTAGTGGAACATTAAGAGTAGACAATCAAGATATAGCTGAAGTTACTGGAGTAACTGCTGATATTGAGATAACTAGAGAAGATGTTCAATGGGGCTTAGGTGTAGAAAGTAAAATAGTAGCAGTAAAAGGAAGTGGAACTATTACTGTAGACAAAGTTTATTCAAGATTCCAAAATGTATATGAAGAGTTGTTAAAAGGTAAAGATAAAAGATTTGACATATATATTAAAAGTGCTGATCCTGATGCAGTTGATGGACAGATAGAAACAATTAATATTCCAGCAGCTTGGTTAAATAAACTGCCTTTAGGTTGGGGAGAAAAAACAGCTAAACAAACTAGAGATTATGACTTTGGATTTAATCCTATGGAGTCATCATTTGCTGATACAATAAAATAGGAGGGTATAGTAGTGTTAAATATTAAAGAACTTATTGAAAAGGCTGTAAAAGAGAAAGAGAGATTTGTGACAGTAAGAATAGAACAAATGAATGGAGAAATAAAGTTAAGAATTCCATTTTCTAAAGAGTTAGAAGAGCTAAGAGAAAAACATAAAGGTAAATATGAAGATATGATGTATGATTTAATATACAATTGTTGTGAAGAACCTAGGCTGAACTCTGAAGAGTTATTAAATCATTTTCAAAGTAAGGATATTCCTCATAAAGTTGTTGAAAAGGTATTTGGACAAGGAATTTCTGAAAGCATAGCAAATATAATCTTAGATGAAAAATCTAAGGAAAATAGTGTAAAAATTTTGCAAAATAAAGCAGATGAGATAAAAAACTCATAGATAGTGACTGGAGAGTCCATACAGTTGCTATAGGAGTAAATAAAGGACATTCATTAAAAGAGTTGCAAAGTTATAGTGATGATGAGTTGTTATTCTTGTTATTAGCTTTAAAATAATTTATATTTGACTACGTATAAAATACGTGTTATAATTGTATCGAGGTGGTTGAATGAGCTCAAAAGACCTTATGAAACTACTCAAGAAAGACGGTTGGTATCTGGATAGAGTGAAAGGCAGTCACTATCAGTTTAAACACCCATCTAAAAAAGGTATAGTGACACTTCCACATCCTAGAAAAGATTTACCAAAGAAAACTGTTGAGAGTATTTTCAACCAAGCTGGGTTATAATGCCCTGCTTGGGCCTCAACTTTAAAAGGAGTGTGATTTTGTGAATTTAACTTATCCAGCAATTATAACATATGAAGATAATGTTTTTTACATTGGCTTTCCTGATTTTGAAAAGGAATTTTATAACACTTATGGAGATACTTTTGAAGAAGCTGTGGAGATGGGAAAAGAGTATTTAGTTTTATTGCTAGAGGAGTTAGAAAATGAGAAAAAAGAGTTTCCTACTCCTAGTAAGATAAAAAAAGTAAAAGAGTTGCTAGAAGATAACCAAGAATTAGTTTATATAAGTTTAAACTATGAATATGAAAAATCTTTAGTAAAAATAGCCTATGTTAAAAAAACATTGACAATTCCTAGTTATTTAGATATTTTAGCAAAGAATAAAAATATAAATTTTTCACAAGTTTTACAAGAAGCTTTAAAAGAAAAATTATTAAATAGATAGAACAATAAACCTCAGATTAACCTCTGGGGTTTTTTATTGCAAAAATTTAGGAGGTGAAAAATGGCAGATCATGTATTAAGTGCAACTCTTGAACTTAAAGATAAATTTTCAAGTAAGATAAAAGCTATTGGGAAAGAATCTGAAAAATTCCAAGAAAAGATACAAAAATTTGATAAAAAAATGGGATCAGGTTCTTTTATGAAGTGGTTCGGAAAAGGAGTTAAAGAGTCTGTAAGCATTGGAATAACAGCTCTTAATAAATATGAAAATAAGATTAAAAATGTACTTGGAAAAACTAAAGATTTTAGTCTAAAAATAGGAAAAAATATTTTAAAAGCTGGAGCTGTTGCCACTGGTGCTGGAGTTTATGGGATTAAAGCTGCTGGTGATTTTGAAGCTTTAGGAGCTAGAATGAATACCGCTTTTGGAGGAGATAAAAAAATAGCAGCAGATTATTTTAAATGGGCTAATAATTTTGCTAATGTTACTCCATATAGTAACGAAGAGGTAATTGATGCAGCAGTAAAATTAAAATCCTATGGTTATGATCCTAAGAGAATGATGACTATGTTGGGAGATTGGGCAGCTGCTTATGGTAAACCTTTGGATCAAGCAGTAGAAGCTTTTGCAGATGCAGGTCAAGGGGAATATGAGAGATTAAAAGAATTAGGAATCAATAAAAATAAAATTTTAGAGTATGCAAAAAATAAAGGTGATGCTATTGCAGTATCTGGAGAAAGAATTTTAGATCCTCAAAAATTTATGGATACCTTGCAAGAAATGATAATTAATCAAAGTAAGGATGGAATGCTGAATTTATCTAAAACTTTAACAGGAATGCTATCAACAACAGCAGGACTTTTAAAATTTAATATTGCTAAATTGTTTGGTTATACTGAAGATAACAAAATTAGGGCAGGTTCTTTGCTTGATAGGATTAAACAAAAATTTGAAAAATTCAATACTTGGATGCAATCAAAAGATGGACAAGCTACTGTTGATAAATGGATAAATGCCTTTGATAACGCTTTACCTCAAATAATAGAATTAGTTAATACTATAAAAGAAAAGTTCAAAGAACTTGCTGGAGAAAACTTTGTAGAAAAACTAAATGACTCTATTAAGAATTTTGATCCTAAAATGATTAACAACGGATTACAAACTATAAAAGATAACTTTGATAGCTTACTAGATAAAGCTATGAGATTTGCAGGAGTTATGGTAGGGATAGAACTTGGTAAAATGTTTGGTCTAAAAGGAATGTTAGTAGGAGCTGCTATTGGAGCTTTCACTCCTGAAATAAATAAAGGAATTCAAGCTTTTGTTGCAGAAGAAGAAAAAAGAAAAAAGCAGAGAGAAGAAGCTAATAAAAATTGGTATGATTGGCAAGAAAAAACTGGAGGATTACCTACTCAAGCAACTTCAACTTATGCTCCAATGCAACAAATTTTAGAGGAGCAAAAAATAAAAGAAAACCAAGAATTTCATAAATTTTTATTTCAAGAGATAAAATCTCCTGAGCTAAAGACAAAAAATATTTTAAATTTTGATAAAGATATAAAAGTTGATGTAAATATTGATTTTAAAGGCTCTCACTTAACTCTTGATAACTATGAGGAAAAGATAAATAAGGCTGTTAAAACTTCTTTAGATAGTAGTTTTGATAGTTTAATTAAAAATTTATCAAATGGCTTTGAATTTGGAGGTAGTACAATATGATATTTAAACCTATGCAACCTCATATAAATTTAGTTAATGGGTACATCCCTTTTATATTTGTTATTCCACCTACTGATATTAAGTTTTCTCAAACTCAAAATCATAAACCAGTTGAGATTATAGACTTAGGGGAAATTTTAAGAGATGGAATAAGACAGTCTATAAGAGTTAGTTGGAGTGGTTTTTTCCCTGCTGTAAATTCATATTTTTATACACCTCTTTTAAATCCTCTAGGAGCTAAACCTTCAGCAGATTATTTAAGGGATTGTATGCAAAAAAATGTTAAATTTAAACTTATAATTCCTGAGTATTTAGAATATCTAAACTGCAAAATAGAAAGTTTTGAAGTGGAATATAGAGATCATACAGGGGATGCTTACTATAATATCTCTCTTGTGGAAGATAGACAGGGAATGAGTACAACAGTTGATTTGATAACTGGATTAAGGAGTAGATTATGATAACTATAAAAATGGGAGATCAAAGCTATACTGATGTATTTGAGACTGTAGAGTGGAGTGGATCAATTAAAACTTCTTGTAGATCTTTAGAGGCTACTTATTTAAAAAATAAGGCTAAATTTGAACTAGGAAAAGAGGTTAAATTAATAGTAGATGACTTAATTGTGTTTGTTGGAACTGTATTCTCTATAAAAATGAATACAGAGGAAGAAACTTATACAATGAAAGCTTATGATAATGCAATTAGATTAAATAAGAACTTTTTTATAAGAAACTACTATGAAACTCTACCTAGTCAGATAATAAGTGAACTACTGGGAAGTTTAAAGATAGAAGTTGGAGAAATTCCAGTTGATAGAGCTAAATGCACATTTCCTGCATTAGATAGAAGTGCCTATGATATTATTTTGACAGCTTATAAAATTCAAGCTATGAAGGATAATAAAGTTTATTCCATCATATCTGAAAATAATAGAATTAGTGTGGTTGAGCAAGGGATCTTAATTCCAGATCTAAAATTAATATCAGGAAAGAATATAAGACGGGCAAGCTACGAAGAAGATATTGAAGAGATGATAAATAAAATCATTATTTATAAAACTGAAAATAATACTACTAAGGACATAGGTGTCAAATCAAATGAAGATGATATTAAAAAATATGGAGTTTTCCAAAGAGTGCAGGAACAGGATCAAAATAATGAAGTTTATCTACAAGTCAATAAAATGTTAAAAGGTGTATTTGAAAGTTCAGATATAGAAGTAGATGGGAATATATATTTGATGAGTGGATATAGTGTACCTGTAAAAGTAAATGAGTTGTCACCATTAAATAATAATTTTCTAATTGAAACAGATAGGCATCTTTGGACTTCAAATGATTATGTAACTTATATTAGTTTAGCTTTTGAAAATGAAATGCAGGATATAGATATCCCTAAATACCCTACTAGAAAAAAATATAAAAAAGGGGAAACTAAAATGATTAGTACTTTTGATACAACAAAGGCAGGTCAAGATTATGAATAATTCAGATATTTTATTGGAGAGCATAAAAAAATATGTAGATAGTAAGGTTAATATAAAAAAGAGTGTTATTTGCACTATAGCTACTCCACCACCAAATATTACTTTAAATTATGAAAATCAGACTATTCTAACTAAGCAAATTTATGTAGCAAATTATTTACTTCAAAACTATCATAGACAATATAAAATTGATGGTGTTGTAGATAATATTGAAATTAATGTATCTGAGTATGATTTTGATAATACAACATCTACAGAAATAGCAAGTAATCACAGTCACCCTATAAAATCTTTAAGTGGAAAAGGTATTTATAAAGGTTCTGGAACTTATCAAACACATAAAGATTTTTGGTTTACTGATACATTGCAAGTAGGAAATGAAGTTTTAGTTGAGATAGTCAATAACTCTTATGTAGTGGTAGCACAGATAGTAAGAATGCCAAGTGGAGCAAAGGAGGGGGCATAATGCTATTAAACTTAATAGAAAAACAACAACAGGAACAGCAAGAAAATAGTTTGCCTCTCTTTACTGAGATGGCAATAGACTTTAACACAGGTGAAATTATTAGCAAGGATGGGGAGATTGTAAAATTAACTGGAAAAGAAGCTTTGAATGTATGGATATGGAAAGCTCTCAAGACTGAAAGAAATCGTTTTAAAGCATATTCTAGCAGTTTTGGTAGTGATATTTATAAAGAAATTGGATATGTTTATGATAGAACAGTTAAAGAGCAATTAATCACAAGTGAAGTAGTAGATACTTTAATGGTAAATCCTTACATTTTAAGAGTTTATGATTTTGAAATTGATTATTCAGATGAGAACTTAACTTTAAGTATAAAGTTTAAAGTTGATAGTATCTATGGAGTAGCAGAGCAGGGGGTGAACAATATTGCAATTTAAAAATGCTTATGAGATTAGAAACTCTATTTTGAATTATATGACTAATAATTTATCTAAAATAGAAGGTAGTTATAATTTTGATATAGCAAGTGCAGTAGCTCAAGAGATAGAAACTATATATACAGATATAGAAGATTTAGAGAAAGAACTATTTCCTTGGAGTTGTACCAAAGAGCCTTATTTAACTTATCATTTGATGTGTTATGGTTTGACTAGACTAGAAGAAACTAAGGCTAAAGGAACTGTAACAATCAAAGGGAAAACTACTGCTTTAATTAGAGAGGGAACAGTAATAGTGTCAAGGCTAGGAGTAAAATATAAAACTTTAATTAATGCTGTTATTGATAGTTCTGAAGAGGTAGATGTTAGTATAGAGGCTGTTGAGGGTGGAATAAATGGAAACTGTGCTATTGGAGATATTACAAGCTTTGAAATAGAAACTGTTGATATTTATTCAGTAACTAATAAAGAAGCAATTACTGGAGGAGCAACTGTTGAAACTATTGAAGCTGCAAAAGAAAGAATGAAAATAAAAGCTAGTACACCTTCTCATTCTGGGAATAAAAACAATTATATAGAATGGTTAAGTGAATTAGGTGGTATTGGAAATATAGCTGTATATGGTCCTAGTGATGATGTTGGAGTTCCTGCTGGAGATGTTCATATATATTTTGCAGACTATAATGGACAAGTACCAAGTTCAGAGCAAATACAACAAGTTAAAGATTATATAAATACTACTGACAAAAGACCTGTTGGTTGTAACTTAGTAGTAAAAGCATTTCAAGCTTTAACAACTAATCTTACATTTGCAGAAGTTATAGTAAAAAAAGGATCTATCACTAAGGAAAGATGGATAGAGGAATTAAAAGCAAATGTTCAACTAGGATATGCTACAAAAGATTTTATAGTTGCTAATACAATTCCTTATGCTAGAATAGGGAATTTAGCATTAAATATAAAAGGAACTGTCCTTTACAATGATTTTAAAATAAACGAGACTACATCAAATATTCCTATAGCCTATAATCAAACTCCAGTGATAGGAAGTATAACAGTAACTTCTTTTAAGGAAGTGAGCTAGATGAGCATATATGATATTTCAAAAGTTTCAAGAAACAAATATATAACTGATGATATAAAAGCTTGTGAACAAGAAATAAACTTGTCTCATGAGCTTTTTTTAAATATTAAAAATTGTATTATGAGTCAAACTGATGAAAGCAGGATACAAGAGTGGGAAAAATGGTTTGAATTGGCCAATGAAAATAGTTGGAGTTTACAAGATAGAGTAGATAGATTAATTTATACTTTTAATTCTCGTGGGTTCTTCACTCCTAAATTTTTAAAAGATCAAGCTATGATTTTTACAAATGGAGAAATTGATATTATTGAAGATTTTTCAAACTATCATTTTACAATTCAATTCACAAGCATGATAGGAACTCCACCAAACATTGACAGCTTTAAAGAGATGGTAAATGTGAATAAACCTGCTCATTTAACCTATGATATCAAATACAGATACAGAACTTGGGGAGAACTTAAACCTTTTACTTGGGAAACATTAAAAGCTTATACATGGGAAGAAGTAAGAAGTAGAGCTGAAATAAAGGAGGCATAGATGGCGATATTAACAAAGTTTTTACAACTTTTAAAACCTGAAAAAAATGATTATGTAGATGTTGAAAAGCATCTGTCAGAAAACTATGACAAAATTGATACAAAATTGGAGGAGTTAAGCAACTCTAATGATGAAAAATTGGATAAAGGAAATGTTCCAAATGTTTTAAATAGCGCTGAAACGATTTTCAAAGCACTACAAGCTAATACGGGGATTAAGTTTGATGAGAGTTTATTGTATTTAAACGATAGTGGAACTAAGAAAAAAGGCTATTGTTATATTGACAAGCTGACTGATGGGATCTTTGAGTGTATTCAAGAGACAACTACAACAGTCAATAATGCAACATATTTTAAGAATTTTTCAAATAAAGAAAATTCTGACAGATTAAGCAATCTAAGTGAAAGTTATTACTCTGATATAGATTTTGATATTGGAAAAATATTTTTTCATAAAATAGGAAATTTGGTTATGTGTACTTCACTAATTAAGTTGTCTACTAATATAAAATCAGGAACTACAATTATAGGAACTGTTCCTTTGAACTTTAGACCATACAAAACTATAGAAATTCCAGTGACAGGAGCATCAGCAGAAGTTGCTCATACTGTTTTATGTAATATTGATATAAATTCTGATGGTATTATAAAGTTATACTCTTCAGTACAGCTTACAAATGTTGATTTTAGAATTAATTCTTGCTGGTTTAATAAGTAAAATCTAAATACTAAAAATAATTCATTTTTCTTATTTTAAAAATACAAATCAATCAATTGAATATATAAATACGCCAGTAAACCAGTTTTCTTCAAATGATTCTTTAATTCCATGGTTAAGATAAATAGTCCCATCGTTATTAATAGTCATTTCAACCGCTGATGGATAGTAAGAACCTACTGCAAAACTAGTTACTGCAGTAGTAGGAAAAAAATTAGAATCTGTTCTATTAGGTTTTATAAGCGTTTTGAATTCTATTGTACCACTTTGAGTTTTAGTAAGAAAAGTAAGTAAAGTTGCAATTACTATATTTCCAATTTTAGTGAAATTAATTTGTGTATCTCTTAGAGATATATAATCTTTTCCTTCATTCTTTGTATATGTAGTGCTAAAAGATGATTTTTTAACTAGATTGCTTAATATATTTTATATGCAAACATATTTGCGTGAGTAAGATCTGTAATATTTGCAACTTCAATCGTATAATCGGTAAGATTCCAAAAACTATTATCTTTTAAAGGGACATCAATAGATAATGAATATTCTTTTCTTTGTATTTTAATTCCTATAATTAATGTTTGTTGTGCTGAATATGGAGTTGTAAATGTTATTCTTGAATTACTTCCAGAAACTGTAATTTTTCCTTCAATTCTAAATATTGATTTTCTCAGATTGCTTAAAAAATCAAGATGCTATAATCTCTTTATTACAATACAAGGAGATGAAGCATAATGAAAAAATATGAAGTAGCAATAGGAGTAGAAGGAAAAAATTTAGGAATAAGTCAAAAAAATATTGATATCTATATTAAGTATTTGCAGTCGTGTGCAATAAAGTCACAAGATACTGTAAATACAACATATAAAACTTATTTTGATAATATGAAGTTATTTTTTCAATATCTAAGAGAATTTGAAGGTAATAGATACATTTTGTCAGTAGATACTCAAAAAAATTTTACTGATATTTGGGAGAGATATTGCACTTATTGTTTTAGCAAAGGAAATAGTAGAGTTACTGTAAATAAGAAAAGAACAGCATGTAGTACTTTTTTTGACTGGTGCTTAAAGAGAAGATTAATAAAGGTTAATCCTTTTATCTATATTGAGAAGTTAAAGGTTACAGCAGGAGATAAGAGAAGAAATAGTTACTTTCTCACAGCTAGTCAAATTTGGGAAATTAATTATGTGATGAAAAATAATAAGAAGTTTGATATCCAAGACAAGCTACTTTTCAACTTGTTCCTCGATTCAGGAGCAAGGATATCAGAGATCTATAACTTGAAATTAGAGCAATTGGATATAGAAGAGATGTTATTCAATGAAGTAAGGCATAAGGAAGGTTATATTGAACCTGTGATATTCTTTGAAGAGACAAAATTCTTAATCAAGGAGTGGTTACAGGAGAGAACAAAAAAAGGTATTAATAGTGAGTATTTGTTTATTACAACTTATAATAAAAAAGTTAATCAAATGTCTAAAGAGACAATAAGATCTAGAATAAGAGCGATAGGAAAGATTGTAGGAATAGAAGATTTTTATCCTCATTCTATCAGAAAGTCTATTCTTAACATTACAGAGCAACAATCAGAAACAGTTGCGGCAGCACTTGGACATCATAAAAATACTGATGTCACTAGAGAACACTATATGAAGAAAAAGAAATTGACTGAAATGAGAAATACACTGCTACAAATTAGAAGTTTAGCAGGACTATAAAAAATAAAAAAATAGGTGAGTCCAATGTAGAAAATAATGCAAAAAATAACACAAAATTCAAAATCTAGGAAGTTTTTCCACTAGAAACTTTCTAAAAAATGCTATTTTTATGAAATCATTTAATATTTTTTAAGAGTTATTTTATGATTTTTCATCATTTTTAATAGTTTTCTTAATGAATTTCTTATTAGATTTTGAAATCTGAAAGAATTTAATAAATTTAAAAATATTATTTTTTAATCAATGATCAATAATTTTTATAAAATTAAGGAGGTAAAAATGACACATATTTATGATAACAATTTGAAGTTTTTATTAACTTTAAATTATAACTATGAAGACTTTATAAAAGAGCCTTCAAAATTCTATCCTGAGTGGCAATCTAGTTTTTATGCAACACAAGATAAGTATAACAGCCCTATTCTTAGTGATGGAGCTTTAAGAGAAAAAACTAGAGAAGAACTTATACTAATTGATAACAAATATGAACTTCTAGCAGATGGTGAGTATATTGAGCAGGAAAAAATAATTGTCGTTCTAGCTCCAAAGACATTATTAAAAAAAGTTTGGGATAAAGAAACTCGTACTTGGAAAGAGAGAGCAACTGATGAAGAGTTAAAAGAATATTATTTTAACAAGATTAATACTTATAAGGCTGAAATACTAGAAGTAGGATTTAATTTCAATGGGCATCAGCAAAAATGTAGAGAAAAAGACCTTGCTTTACTTGGTAATGCTGTTTCAGCTCTTGATGACATGCAGATATTTAAAGTTATTGCAGAAGAACATCAAATAAATTGGGCTTTTAATGATAATGATATTGTTAATATGACAGAAACAGATTTAAGAGAATTAAGAATGTCAGGAGCTATTTTTATAAATACAGTTTATGGAGTTGAAGCACAATTAAAAGCATCTCAACCTAATATTTTATTAGAAAAACAAGATTTTATTAAAAAAGTAGATGAACTATCTACAGTCAAATGCTTTAAAAGTTCCATATAATCAAAATTACGAGGTTAAAAAATAATTTTTAGGAGGTTAAATATTATGAATAAAGCAAGTAATAGAACAAGAGAGAACCTCAAAGGTGTAAATCACAAATTAATAGCAGTAGTTGGGTATGCCTTAGCAATTTCAGAGGTAGACTTTTGGGTAAACGAAGGACTTAGAACAACTGAAAAACAACAAGAATATTTCAAAAAAGGGACTTCTAAACTTGATGGGATAACAAAAAAATCTAATCACCAGTTAGGAAGAGCAGTTGATATTTATTATGTAGGTTGGAAAAATACAGATAGTAGCAATGATCCACGTTGGAAAAAGTTAAGAGATACTTTTGAATTAGCTGGAAAACAATTAGGAGTAAATTTAGTTTTTGGGTATGATTGGGGTTGGGATAAACCTCACATTGAATTAGCTAAAGGTGAGTGATTTAATGAATGTAGTTATAAAATTTCTCAAATATTTCATTTGTAAGTGGTTTGGAACTATAGCTATTGAAAAAATAGTTATTATACTATTAAGAGAGCTAGTTAAGAGAACTGATAGTAAAGTAGATGATGAGATTTTTAAAGCAATATTTGAAAAGACATCTGAGGGGGTACAATGAATTTAATAGAAATGATAACAGTTTCAATAACCATTATAGGTGGCATATTTGCCTATCATAGATATTTAATGAGTTTATTGGATAAGAAAATGGATAGAGAAGATTGTGGGAAGCAACAAGAACTTTTAACAGAGAAAAGAAATAACTTAGAGTTGCTGATTACAGAGAGAACTAAAACAATTTTTGAGCAACAAAAGGCAATGAGAGAAGATATTGGAATTATAAAAGAGTATATAATAGATAAATAAAATTACAAAATTTAGTTCCTGTTTTTTATTACTAAAAAAAATTAAGAAAATTTTTCAAAAATGTTCTTACAGATTTTTAGTGTAATTTTATTCAAGTGTTCAAAGTCTTATAAAATGTGCTTTTTCAAAAATTTAATTTTTTCTTAGAGTGTTCTTACGATGTTCTTACGGGTAAAATATCAAGAGTAAAATAAGGGTTTGCGACGATTTTACAAAAAATGAGAAATAGTATTAAAAACTAGAAATCAAAAAGGGTTTGCAACCGAAATTGCAAACCCTTTTCTCTATAAAATATCTTGGGGAAGGATATAGGTAGCAACATAAAATATTATTATTTCAAGTTTTTAAGTGTTTTGATATTCTTATAATGTTCTTACGGCTCTAATTATAAGAGTGTACTAAAAAGGTTATTGCAATAGCTCGACTGCTTGACGGAGCTCAAAAATATCCTTGTGAGTGTATATTTTATTTGTTGTAGCAATATCAGTATGTCCTATAATTTTAGTGATAGCCACGTCATTTGCTCCTGCTGTAGATAACATACTTGCAAAGGTATGTCTTGTATCATGAATAGTATGTTCTCCCAGTTCATCATATTTTTTTAAGTATTTTGTAAATTGATTTCTAAAAATAGCATAACTAATTTTATTTTCTTCTTCATTCAAGACTTTATATAAAAGAGATCTTATTTTAGAGTGAATTGGAATTAATCTATTTTTTCCAGCCTCAGTCTTGGATCCAGTTCTGATAGTAAATTCTTTCACATCATAATCTTTTAACTCTAAACTTAAATACTCATTAATCCTCATTCCAGTATAAATAAGAATTAATAGATGAGTTGCCATAATTTCATCATCAGCTTTACTATATAAAAATTCTATTTCATCATGAGTGAATACCGTTCTGGTGATAACAGCCTCTCTTTTACCAACTTCAGCAAGACTGGAATAATCTTCTTTTATTATTTGAAGTTTAAGAGCATATTTGAAGATCCCTTTTAAAAGAGATTTTACAGCAAGTTTTGTAGCACTAGATTTATTTATACTGTCCATAAAGCTCTGCAACATCAAAGGTGTAAGAGATTGAATAGACTTATCTTTGATAGGATCAAAATTCTTTTTATACTGACTTTGAATATTTTTAATCCTAATTTCTGATACTTTCTCACTATGTTCTTTTATATACATTTGAAAAATAGCATCAACAGTGACTTCAGAGTTTTTTATAAATTGAGGATCTCTGTTATAAAGCATTAAAGCATCCAGTGCCTCTACTTTAGTTTCAAAATATCCAATTATTTTTTGTCTCTGCCTTTCTCCATGTTCATTTACACTAACTTTAGCAATCCAAGGTTTTCTTAATTTTCTTTTGTTCTTTCTAGTGTTCAGTGAATACACAGAACCCATTCCATTTGCATTTCTCATAAAAAAATCACGTCCTTTCATAATTTTGTGTATTACAAAATAACCAAAGTCGTGATATACTATATTTACCACAATGTAGTACAGTTGACTTAGGTTAATTGTATATGAAACAGTTCCTGTTACCAGCAGGGGCTGTTTTTTATTTTCTATATAGAATACGTTCTTATTGCACCGACAATTGAGCTAGAATTCCAACCAACAATAGAAGTTGCATTTTCTTGTAAATATACAGGTATTCTTAATTGACCCCACGGTTTTACAACTATGATTGGCTTTCCTATAGATTTAGCAAAGTTAACTTCAAACTCTATCCATTCTCTATATGCAGCATACATTCCTGCAATAATAATCACTGCATTAACAGGACGAATTTGATTTTTTAAAGCTTCTTTTAAATTTGTTCCAGCTGGAAATCCATCATGTCTAGGAACACTATAATTTGTCCAAGTAAAATAAGGATATTCATTTAATAATCTTTCCATACTATAATAATCATCGCTGTAAGTCCATGCATGACTAATAAACAATCTATAACTCATCTTTAATACTTCCTTTCTTCTTTTTTGTATGTTAAAATAAAAATAAAGTAGGTGAAATTTAAGGTATATCGTTATCTTGGGTATTGTATATTCCACTACAAGCTAAAAACATATACTTTTCATGTTTTAGTATCTCGGAAGTTTTTCTGTATTCAATCCAATTTTCTTGAAATTTAAAGAAAGTATGAGCATTATAGATTGCAATTAATAATACTCCAAGAATTGAAACTGCAATTTTAAAATATCCAAAATTTATATATAAAGTCCCTATAGATATAGCACTGGTTATTATAATTTCTAATATTTTAAAAGTATAATGCCAAAATTTATTCCTACTAGATTTTTTAGAATACCATTCTATCTGATCATCTAACCTTTCTTTACAATATTGTTCAAATTTTATATAATTTTCCATATTATCACCTTTAATTTTTTTGCTTTCTTAAAACTTAGAATACACTATTACAATCATCAATATGTTTTTTTAGTATTAATTCCCATGCATTACAAATAAAAAAGCTAAACCCCTCAACTCTGTATTTTATAGTTGGCTTATTATATATTTCAATTCCTAAAATAAATGCTTCTATTGATTTGTTTAAAAGGTTTTTTAATAAATTAATAGTTACAGTTTCTCCATTCATTTATTTTTTCTCCTTGGCGTAGGGGCTGTTTTTTTATTTCTTTTTAATTTTCTTTTGTTCTTTTTCTATCTGCTTAATACTTTTCTCAGGTGTTGGAAGTTTTTCAGGCAAAACACCACTTATTTCTTCCATTGTTTCACGAACTTTTTTACCAATAGTATAGTGAGTGTGATCAGCTTTCTCCTGTCCTTTTATATCACCCTTTTTTAATCTTTCTTCAGTTTGAGTAATTCTAAAGAAATTAGCAGCTAGTTCAGTAGAACCCATATAATCTAAAATTTCTTCATTTTTCTTTAGATTTTTTCTTTTCTTTATATCTGATGCAGTTTCCCCATTATATAATCCTTTATAACCTGCATTTTGGAATTTACCAAAATTATCTACTCCACAATCTTGAGCAGCTTTAAATAACTTCTTGTTAAATCCTTTTACATCTGAACGGAGTAATAATCTTCTTTCATCTTCTGATAACTCCTCAAACTCTCTATCAGACAATTCCTGTTTTCTAGTTTGTATTGCAAAGTATTGTTGTCCAAGAGCAATCATTTTCTTTCTAGGATCTCCATTTTGAACTATAAGATAACAAGCATATCTAGTAAGCATAATGTCAGGGATAATTTTTTCGGCACCTTTAGGCATTTTTATCGTTTTGCCGACGTCGGCAAAATGATCAGATACCTCAATTTCAGAGGTTTCTACAGAATTTTTAGCTTTTTCAATTACATTTAAAAAGTTGCTCCATTTTGTGTATCCTAATATTTCTTGGAGTTCTCTAGCTAACCAATATTCAATTCCATTTTCATCTATGTGTTTTATATCTTCAAAAGTTTTTTCATTGTATAAAGAAATTTCCATTTTTTTCACCTCTCTTTTTATTAAATTTTCTGTTACCAGTAGGATTATTTACAATTCTTCAGCATATTTAATGATAATAGTCATTTTTGGTTTATTTGAAAAATCTATTTTTTCATTTTTTATAGCCAAAATATTATAGTTTATACTTTCTATTTCGCTTAAAATAAAATGTTGTTTAAAAATGTTTAACTCCCATGGACATCCATCATCACAATAAACTTCATAAATTGCTTTAATATTTTCAGAAAACTTTTCTTTAGATTTTAATTTTAAATAAAATTCATAAGCTTTATATGTTGATTTATTTAACTTTATTAAATTTGTTTTTAAAAAATAATAGTAAATAGTTTCAAAAATTTCAGGAAGATCTTTTTCATAAACAGTTATAGTATTTTCTTTCATTTTTTTGCCTACCTTTATTACAAATCAATTAAAACTTTAACAACTTTTCCATACTCTTTAAAATCATCATATGGTTGTACCAATATAGACTCATAAGCTAAATTAAAAGAGTGAAGTATTAACTTTCCATTATTAATTCTTTTTTGTTTAACATATGATTCCCCATTATAGTAGAAAGCTCCAATGTCACCATTTTCAATAACAACATCTTTTTTTATAATAACAGTTGAGTTATCAGGGATCTTAGGTTCCATGCTATCACCTTTAACCTTAACTGCAAAATATGTAGTTCCATTAGGTTTTAATCCTGGAATAGCTATCATCTTTATAAATTCACTTTGGCATGATCCATATCCAGCACTTACAGAGGCATACAAAGGAATACTCATAAACTCAACTTCAGGAATAGAATTCGGAATTTCTTCTGGTATTTCTAACCCCATTAAATAAGTAGGAGTAGTATTTAATGCTTTAGCAAATTCAATTATTTTAGATTGGGGTAAATCAGTCATACCTTGTTCAACTTTATGAATAGAAGTTTTAGATTTATAACCTAATTTATCAGCTAATTGTTCTTGAGATAAATTTAACTTTTCTCTTTTTTCTTTTATTTTTTCCCCTATTTCTTTTTTCATTTTTTCAATATCTTGCATTATTCCCCTCCCAAGAAATATTATTTATATTTTGATTATATAATATCAGTCACTAAAAATCAACTTTTTTTTGATTTTTTTAAAAAAATAGTTGACTTTAAGTGTACGGTGTGATATAAATATCTTAGACACTTATAGTGAACAAAATAAAAAAAGGAGGTGCTACTTCAATGATAAACAGTGAATTACTGGAAAAACATATTAAAGAAAGTGGGTATAAAAAGAATTTTATCGCTGAAAAATTAGGAATTACCCCATATGCTTTTTCTCTTAAAATATGTGGAATTAACGAATTTAAAGGTTCAGAAATAAAAATGTTGATGGCATTACTTAAATTAAATTTTACTGATACGCAGAAAATTTTTTTTAACTAATTTAGCCACTTAAAGTGAACAAAAATAAAAAAGGAGTTGAGAACATTGGAAAATTTAATAAAGATTGAAGAAAGAAATGGAGAACAGCTAATAAGTGCAAGAGAATTATACGATTTTTTAGAAGTTACTGAAAGATTTCAACAGTGGTTTGATAAAAAAGTTGAAAAGTTTAAATTTCAAAGAAGATCAAGACTACATAGGGTGTAAATTTTTTCACACCCAAGCAAAACAAGAACTTCAAGATTATTATTTGAAGATTCAAATGGCTAAAGAATTAGCAATGCTCCAAAATAATGACAAAGGGAAACAAGCTAGAGAGTACTTCATTAAATGTGAGGAGGCTTGGAATAGTGAGGATATGGTTTTAGCAAGAGCCTTACAGATCCAAAATAAAAAAATCCTTGGTTATAAGGAGCACATTGAAGTCTTAGAAAATAAAATCAAAGAAGATGCTCCAAGGGTATCATTTGCTGAAACTATTGAGAAAGCTAGTGACTGTATATTGGTTAGAGAGTTTTCAAAAATAATAGCTAATGAGGGAATACATCTAGGAGAGAAAAGCCTGTACAAATGGTTCAGAGAAAAGGGATTTATTTTTAAGAATTCAACAGAACCAATGCAGTCAGCAGTGCAAAGAGGATTGTTTAAAGTGTCAGAGAGAGTAATTAAAGCAGTTACAGGAGACATAGTGAGAAGTACAACTAAAATCACTGGAAAAGGTCAAATATACTTTCTAGGGCTTTTAAAGAAAGAGTTTTTATAAGGAGGCCAACAATGAAACTAAGTGATTATAAAAAAGTATTGGATGAACTTACTAAGTTAGGTTATCCAGTGAGAGAAATGACAGCAACAGACACATGGCTAATGTGGAAAGCTTTTAAAAGAAATTAAGGAGGACAAGATGGAATACAAATACAGTTTAATCGTGAGTCAATGCTATCATCAGCATCATCAATTTATAGTAAAGATGGTACCAGATTTTTTAGAAAGAGCTAAAAAGATGTTAGCAGAATTAAAAGAGTATAAAGGAAGTAAAAATACTACTTACTTAGGAGATTTAGAGTGGTATAAAGATGAAGAAGTTCACAAAAGATATAACTACAATGGAGATGAAGGAGATGTGTATATCATCAACTCTAAAACAATTTTATCTCTTATAGATGATTTTAGAAGATTTTATAGACAAGAAGTAGAAAGAGTTAAATTTTCTTCAGGCAGAGAAGTTTGGGAACATCTTTATGAGAAACATGACTATGAGAAAGTTGAAAGTATAGTGAAAAAATACTTTGAAATTATGTAAGGAGGTAACCGTGAACGAATATAAAAGACAAGAGTTGTTAGATCTAATTGAAGAGTTATATGAAGATGAGAGAATCAATCTTACAGCATATAACAAATTAAGATGGGCAATAGAAGAAGATTAGGAGGTGCAAAATGGGTAAATGGGTAGAGGTAAAAGTGCAGTAAAGAAAAGAGCTAAGAGAATCAGAGAAAAGAATGAGGCAAACTTACAAAAGATAAGAGAGCTAGGAGAACTTAGAACTTGGAAAACTAATATTATTACTACTAAGAGAGTTCCAAGATATGTAGGGTGATAGTAGTGGGAAGAGGTTTTAAAATTGACTCTAAGGGTAAATATGCAGAAGCTTTAAATTTTTTATTCAGTCTTTCAATGCCTGAAAAAGCTTTAAGAGAAGCTCCTTTATGGGAACTAAAGTTCATAATTGAAAGAGGTAAAGAAATTGGAGTTAAAAATATAGAGGAGTTTGTATTTTACATTAGGAGAGGAGGCAAATATGAGAGCAACTATTATTGGAGTAGAAGAAGCAAGCGAGCTGATAGGGATCAATAAAGAATCTCTAAAAGAGATGCTAACAAAGGTTCATAAAGGTGGAACTGAAAACAGATGGCTTGGGGATGTGTCACTATGTATTATAGGAGAAAAAAGAAATACATATTACATCTTTGAGGAAGCTTTAATAGACCATTTGAAAATAAAAAAAGTACCTGCTGAAACCGCCATTTCAACAAGTACAGATAGATAAAATCCTACTGGGATTATAACACATTGGGGGTTATAAGACAATGAAAAAGTTTATTAAGAGAAATATAAAAGAGATTTATGTGCTCTCAATACTAATCACTATTTTTTCAGTGCAAGCAGCATATGAAATGAGAGGATACTTGGTATTTGGTGGAGAGGTCCTTATACCTCTTCTACCAGTAATACTTCATATCTGGAGTCGTGATGACGTATGAGAAAGTTAAAAGGTAAAAAGAAAGAAGTAGATTTATTGCAGAAGATGGAAGAGATGTATCAGGATTCTATTAAAGAATTAGAGAGATTACTTGATGATCCTGTAGCATTTAAAACTTTTATGTATTTCTTCCAAAAAGAAGAGACTGAAGCAGCTATAGAAACTTCAAATATTTTAAAGAAACTGCTAGCCAATTCATTTACTAAGAATAGAACTTTAAAACTTCAAAGAGATTTAATGATAAAAAATGAAGCTTTGAATTTAGTTAAAAAGTTCTCTAAGCAACTAAGACCTACAAGAAATTTATTAGTTTTTACAGCTCTTTTTGAGTTAAATGAGCTTTTATGTAGCTATACTCAATATCCAAATAGATTTCTAAAAGCTTTAGAAACTACTGACAAAAAATATGGTTCACCAGAGTTCAAAGAAATGTTAGCAAATGCTACTGGAACTTTGATAATTAAGGATATAGAAGATTATTTAGGATATGAACCAATCTTTTCAGGAGATATTCAAAGAAAGTTTTTAGATGTTTTAAACTGGCTTCCTAAGAGTATTGTGAGATTAATTAAATATAATCCTGATTTTTTTATACCTTCAGAGCTAGAACAAGTGATGGAGCATAGTTATGTTTTAACTGGTGATATAGTGAAACAACACTTTGTTTTCAGTCAAGAGATTTTAAATTCTTATGGAAAGGATTGTGAACTCTTTTACTCTATGGTGACTAGAATGGCAGTTGCAAGCTCATCATTAGATGAGTTGGAGAAAATAAATAAGAGTATAAGTAGGAAATATAAAGATGATATAAGGCACTTAAAATGCACTATCACAAGATTAAAAAATATATTTTCTATACTCTTCCAATTGATTGAGTATGGAGAGTATGAGGAGGATAATCAATGGAAAAGATAGCTCAACTATTAATAGATGCAGTTGAAGAGCTAGGAATAGAAAGAAGATGTGTTAATAAAGATGAAACTTGGGAAGAAGCTAAAGAAGATATTTTAAAAGAGGCTAAGAAAGGGATCTGGAACTATCAACTTTGGCTTAGGCTTGAATGGATAACATGGGAAATCAAACATTTAACAAGAGAATATTAAGGAGGAGAAAATGGAATTGACATTATATGGAATAAGTAAAGAAATGAGAGCTATGGAAGAATTATGGGAAATGGCAATAGATGAAGAAACAGGAGAGATAAAAGATTCTAATGTTTTGGAGGAACTACAATCAGATATTGAGGTAATACTTCAAGAAAAGTCAGCTAGTTTAGTTAAGTATTGTAAAGCTAGAGATTGCTTTATAGATAATGTGGATCAAGAGATAAAAAAGCTACAAGCATTAAAAAAAGCAGCAACTAACAAGCAAGATAATTTTAAAAAGTATATAAAGATGTGTATGCAAAAATTGGAACTTCCAAAGATAGAGACTCCAAATGGAACTTTATCATTAAGAAAATCAGAGTCTATTTCAATAGATGATGAGAAGCTTATACCTGCTGAATTTACAACAATAGTTCAAGATGTGAAGATCTCTAAGACAGACATCAAAAAAGCAATAAAAGCTGGAAAAGAAGTTCCTGGAGCAACTTTAATGCAAAATGTAAATCTACAAATTAAATAGGAGGATAAACAGATGAAGATATTGTTTATAGATACAGAGACTGGAGGAGTCAATCCTAAAGAATCTGCTTTAATCCAGCTCTCAGGAATAGTGAGAGTTGATAAAAAGGATGTTGAGGAATTTAACTTCTATGTAAAACCTTTCCAAGGTAGTGAGGTTAATCCTAAAGCTTTGGAAGTTCAAGGGAGAAGTTTAAAGGATTTAGAAGATGAAAAATATAAATCAGAGGCTGAAACTTACTTTTACTTCAAAAAAATACTAGATAAGTATGTGAATAAGTATGATAAAGAGGATAAATTTATAGTTGCTGGGTATAATGTGAAGTTTGATATAGATATGTTACAAGCTTTCTTTAAAAGGCAAAATGACAACTATCTTTTCAGCTATATTAGTTCATCTCCAATAGATCCTCTACCTTGCATAGGAATGTTACAGCTATGTGGACTACTTCCTGTGCTAGAAAATAATAAACTTGAAACTTGGTGTAAGCACTTTGGAATTGAGTTTAAAGCACATGATAGCTTAGAAGATATAAAAGCTACTAAGGAACTTATATTTAAGATTGCTAAATTGATAAGGAAGTGATGAGATGGCAACTCTAATAATGATTTTAGGAGAGAGTGGAACAGGTAAATCTACTAGTATAGAGAACTTGGATTCTCAAGAAACTTTTATCATTCAAGTAGTAGATAAACCTTTACCATTCAGAGGATTTAAAAGTAAATATCCTTTAAGAAATAAGGAAAATCCTGCTGGAAATAGATTTATAAGTGATAGAGCTGATAAAATTATAAGAATTTTAGATACTCTAAATAAGGAACAAAAGATAAAAAATGTAATAATTGATGATAGTCAATACATCATGGCTAATGAGTTCATGAGGAGAGCTAAAGAAAAAGGTTATGAAAAATTTACAGAGATAGGACAGAACTTTTATGCTCTGATAGATAAAGCAAATGAGATGAGGGAAGATATGAATATTATTTTCTTGCATCATAAAGAGATATCAGAGGCAGGAATAAGCAAGGCTAAAACTATTGGTAAGTTGCTAGATGATAAAGTTGGAATTGAAGGAAGATTTTCAATAGTTTTAACTACTGAAATTGAAGATGGAAATTATTACTTCAGAACTCAAAATAATGGTTCTGATACTTGTAAGAGCCCCAAAGGTATGTTTGCTGATCTAAGAATACCTAATGACTTAGATTTTGTTATAAAGAAAATAGATGAATATTTTAATTAAAAGGAGAGATGTAAAATGGCATTATGGAATAATAATCAAGAGGATTTAACAACTAAGACTGGTACTGGAGAAAAAATTGAAGTAAGTGGAGTTTATGAACTTGAAATTAAAGAGGCTTATTTAACTAATTCTAAATCTTCTAAGGCTGTAGGAATAACTTTAAACTTTGATGGAGATGCTGGATATGCTAGAACTACACTTTGGCACATTAAAGGAGATGGAACAGTTAATAAATTTGCTGAGAAATATCTAAATAGAATGTTATACCTTTTAAAAACTAAAGTAGAGAACTTAAAAACTGAAGTTAAGAAAGTAAAACTATTTTCAGGAGAAGAGGTTGACAGAACTTTTATCACTAATATCCCTAAAAAAGCTATAGGTGTGATATTAGAGGTTAAAAAGGATCAGGAGAACACTAACTATGAGATAAAAGACTTTTATGATATTGGAACTGGTAAAACTACTGATGAAATAATGAATAAAACTGAGGCTGTAACTGTACAATTCTTTAAAGATAAATTTGAAAAGGCAGCTCCAAAGAAAGGGTATCCATTACCTTATGAAACTACTAAAAATATCATAACTGAAGTCGAGGATGAAGAAGAGTTCCCATTCTAAGCTATTAAGGAGAAATGGCAATGAGTAAATATGATAAATTTAAAAAGTATGGGGATGAGATAAGGTTTCACTATTGCCCCATATGTGGAAAAGAGAAAGAAAATCCAGATTTCAGCGTGAATTTGAAAACTGGTCAATATTATTGCCATTCAACTGGACAAGGTGGAAACATTAAAGAGATTGAGGATTTTGATTTTAAACTTCCTGACATCAAAAAAGTTAAAACTACTGCTGAAAGGCAAACATTTACCTTTGATGATTTGATGAAGAAAAGAGCTGGTTATCACTTAGGTGATGACTGGCTCAATTACTTAAAAGGGAGAGGAATATCAGAAAAAGGATTAAATCGATTGTGTCGCCTTGGAAAAGAAAATATGATGATGATTCCGATCACAGATGGTAAGAATGTTGTTGCTATAAAATATAGAACTTTAGATAAAAAATGTAAGTCAGAAAGAGGAAGTCGGACTGACTACTTCTTAAACTGGCAAAATGTAAAAGATAAATCTTATTTGATTATAGTTGAGGGAGAAATAGATCTCCTTAGTGCAATAGAAGTTGGGTTTGATAATGTTGTCAGTCTACCTTTTGGAGCACAAAATATAAAATGTATCAGTAATCAGATAGACTGGATTAAAAGCTTTTCAAAAATAATCATAGCAGTTGATAATGATGAGGCTGGAGAAAAATGTAAAAAAAGTATTTTAGAGAAACTTCAAATTATAAAAAACAAGGTTTTTACTGTAAATATGGAACCTTATAAAGATTTTAATGAAGTTTTAACTAATGGTGGAGCTGAAGAACTTACAAGAATAATACAAGGAGCTAAGAAAATAGAGATTTCCTTTTCTCCTTATTCAAAATTAGATGACGGATATTATGTTATGCAGAAAGATGGTTGGAATAGAATAACTGATTTTACTTTAGAGATTGAAGGATATTCCAATACTTACATAATAGGAAAAACTTTTAATGGTGGTAGAGAAAGAGAGTTCAAAGCTAAAAAAACAGAGTTACTTACTAAAAATGGAATGTTGGAACATATGGGATACTACTTGGGAAGTACTCAATCTATACCTAAATTTTGGAGCTGGTTACTAGATGAAGTTAAAGAAAGATTTTTACTGGAGATTCCACACTATGGAATTATAGAAGAAAGCTATTATGATGAGGGTAGTAAGGTTGTTTGTAGTAAAGAGGATCTAAAAATAAAGAAACAAGAAGATATAGAGCCGTTGACATCAGAAGAAAGAGAATGGATAAACAATAACTTTATTTATTTAAGAAAGGATACTAACCAAAGTTTATTAGGGATATGCTGGGCTTTTGGAAGACTTCATATCAATGAGAGTTACCCAATTTTAGAAGTGAGTGGAACTACAAGCATTGGTAAAACTGAGTATGTAGAATTCATTTCAAGACTTCTATTTGGAAATAAAGAAAATATAAAGAGCTTTACAACTTTAACTAATCATCAAATAAGAAGTTTATCTAGTTGTTCAAATATAACTCCTTGGGTTATTGACGAGGTTAAGATTACAGAGAGAGGATTAAAAGAAAAGGCTATTGAACTTTATTCTATTATTAGAGCTGTATATGATAATAAAACTATCAATCAAGGAAACATCACAAACAAACTTACAGAATTTAAATTATGCACTCCTTTAATAATCTCTGGAGAAACAGAGTTAAGTGATGTATCTATAAAAAATAGAATGATTAGTACCAAGCTAACCAAAGAAAATAAAAGCAGTGATGAGGTATTCTTTAGATTGAAAAATACTACATTGTTAGAAAAAATAGGAAAATTAGCCTTACAAAAAAGATTAACTAAAGGTCCAATAATAATATTATTGAATGATTTAAAATCTGTTCTAAGTGATGTAAGTGATGAAAGACAGCTTTATAATGGAAGGTGTATTCTTACAGGGCTATATGCTTTAAAAGATATAATTGAGGTAAATGAGGAGCTAGAAAAAGATTTTATTTCCTTTCTCAATACTCTTTTATCTCATGAATATAATGTGACTACCAATTTTTTAGAATTATTAGAGTTAGTAGCAAATTCTGGAAAAGAAGTTAAAACTTTTTATGCCATAAAAGATGGGAGACATTATGTTAGGTTCAACTTACTATATAAAGCTATTGCTGAGGAACATTTTAAAACTAATAGTACTCTTGAGTTATTAGATATGAAAACTTTAAAAAAGCAGTTAATAGAATCTAAATTCATAATAAGGAGTCAAGTATTAGTTAGGTTTCCAAAAGATGAGTTTGGACTAGAAACCTATCCTTATAGAGCAGAAGAGATACAACCTAATAATTATTTTAATTTGTAACATTTTTTTTATAATTAAAAATAAAAAATAAAGAATATTATTATTAATTAATATATAGGTGTAACATAAGTGTAACATTTTTGTAACAAAAATATATAGATTAAAACTATCTTTAATTAAGATAAAAAATAATTTGTAACATTTGTAACATAAAAAACAAGAAAAAAATAAAAAAATATTTTTGAGTATAAAAGTTAAATTTATATATTAAAAATTTTTTTTAGGCACACATAGAGGTAAAAAATGTTACAGAAATTTCTACAACATTAAAGCATCTTTAATCCTAATTAAAATGATAGTTTTTTTGTAACATTTAGATGTTACAAAAATGTTACAAAAACAGGTGTAATATTATGAAAAGTGATTTAAAACTTAAAAGAGGAGCTACTTTTATTGAATTTTACTATACAGGATTGATGATAGAAGATTCAAGGGAGCTGGTAGCTTATATCAAACAAAATAGATGGTACTTTGATAGAATGAGATCTGACATTCAAGAACAATTTAGGCAAAAGTATAGAAATTTGAAGAGAATGGAGGAGAAAAGGAATGGGGAAGAAGATAGATCCTAATGAATATGTAGGGTTAGAGTTCACCAATAAGATTGGAGAAAGATTTAAAGTTCTCCAATATCAATTCAAGGATAAAAATAATTACTGCTTTGATATTGAATTTCTAGGAACTCACAATATTCAACTAGCTACATTAAATCAGATCAGAAATCAAACTTGTGTTGACTTAGTTGAAAGAAAAAAGGTTAAAAGGTTAAAGGTAGAACTGCAACTAAGGGAGAGGACCAAGTTAGTGAGTAAGGCAAAAAATACTTGTGTTATTCCTAGTGATTTAAAAGATAAAAATGTATTGTCTATAGATTTATCTACTACATCCACTGGAATTGCTTATAGCAAGGCTGGGATCATTGTAAGATGGAAAACTATTAAATCTCCTTATACCGATTTTAGAGAAAGAGGATTTGAAATAGTAAAAGAGTTGGTGGAGATCCTGGAAAAAGGTATGGTTGATGTAGTGATATTGGAAGATGTTTATTTGGGACTTAATTCAAGTGTGTTAAGTATGTTAAGTGAAATTAGAGGAATGCTAACATTTCATATAAAAAGGCTAGGGATTGATCTATTGTTAGTTCCTGCTGTACTTTGGAAGAATAGATTTGAGGGTGTGCCACTTCATAGGAAAGAGCAAAAAGAATTTATGATGAAAAAGTTTTTTGAATTTACAGGAGTTAAAGCTGACAGTGATGATAGTGCTGATGCTTATATGATGTTAAAAGCATGTTTGGAGAAGGAGAAAAGATGAAAAAATTTTTAATAGATTTCTTAATAAAACTTGGAGCATCTGTATTTTACGGAATTTTAATATCAATAATATTAGTAGGTGGAAGCATAAATGGACATCCTATTAAAGGAATTTTAGGTATTTTAAAGGAGTGGTTTAAATGATGAAAAAGTTATTAATGATAAGCATCTGTATTTTAAGTTTATCAGCTTGTGGAGAAACTGAATATATAGAAAGAACTGGAAAAATAATCACTAAAGAATATATTCCACCAAAAACAAAAATTAAAACAGCATTTCATTTTTTTGGAAAAACGTTAATGCCTGTAACTAATACTAGAATTATTCCTGAAAAATATGTTTTAAAAGTTTCTTATGTAGTAGAAAAAGAAAGAGAAATAGAGGTAACAAAAGAGGAATATGAAAAGTCTAATATTGGGAAAATTATAAGTTTTAAAGAAGAAAAATAATAGAGTCAATAGGAGGGAAGAAAAATGACTAGGGAAGAATTTGTAAATTTAGAGGCAGGAAGAACATTTGAATTAGGTTGCAGGAAATTTATGATTGTAGAAACTGATGATGAAAATCTGTGTGATAATTGCTTTTTTGATGGGAACTGGAGAGATTGTGGAAAAATGATGAAGGAAAATTTTATTCCAGAATGTTGTTGGGAAGATAGGGAAGATGAAAAAAATGTTATTTTTATAGAGGTGGAAGATGAATAAAAAGCAGTTTTTAAGACAAGGGTATAAAATTAAAAAACGGATATCTATTCAAGAAGCTTTATTAAAAGAGTATAAAACTAATTTAAGTAGTCTGAAAGGAATTAACTATTCTAAAGATAAGCTTCAAGGAGGGGCTATTCCTGATGATACTTTAATGATAAAAAAAATGGATAGAATTTTAGAAATTGAAAGTCGGATAAAAAAATTACATGAAAAGTTAGATATCTACCAAGGAATAATATCAGAAGGGTTAAAAGGATTAAATAATTGTGTTGAAGAAATGATTATTGTAAATAGATATATAAATAATCTTTCTTGGGAAGAAATAGCAGATAATATAGGTTATTCAAGAACACAAACTTACAGATTACATGGTGAAGCAATAGAAAATTTGAAACTTTCTATAAATGGTATTGAATGGGACTTTTGAAAATGATATAATGTAAAATATAAAAATGATATCTATAAGGGGTAGACGTAAGAGCTATCTCTTTTTTATTTGAAGATTATAGCTTTTTGTGATATAATAATAAAAATATTCTAAAAAGCAAGGTGAAAAAGTAGGTATGGAATTTAAATACTTAAATCTAAAAAGTGATAAAATTAATGATGAAATAAAAAACTATTTTAAAACTAGGACAAAAGAAAATATAAATATACAAGAAGAAAATAAAAAAGGTTTTAAAAAAATAACTGTTTCTATAGAAAATGAAAGAGATTACTGTTTTGATATCTTTAATACTAAGAAAGGGCATAGTTTAAGATTTAAATGTTATAAAAATACTCCAGAAGAAATTGAAAAAATCTTTAATCCTTTAGGAAGCTGGTTAATAGAAAATGCTTCTTATGGATTATCTCAAAAAAGTTTTAGTTTAAAAATGGAGATATCTACTTTAGAAACTTTAATTTCGTTTCTAGAAGAAAATGATATTACTATAGAAATGGAAGAGCAAATAAATAAAAAGATTTATAAGCTTAGTTCAAAAGTAGATAAAATAAAAACAACAGTAACTTACTACAATACTGATAGATTAGTAATTCAAGGAAAGCCAGGATATTGTTACTGGTTTATTTTTACATTATTAATAAAATTTGATTTAATAGATAATGTAATAGAAAAAGATATTTTAATGAGAACTTTTGATTTAGAAAAAACACAAGATTTTGTGACTAAGAGAGAGGAATTATTAAATCTTTTACAAGAAGATTGCAAGAAAATGTATGAAAGTTTTTTAATGATAGAAAGTAATTGTCAAAATATGGAGTTAGCAGATTATTCTATTTTATGTTATTATCCTTTAAGGATTTCAGAAGCTGTATTAAAAAACTTTATTGAAAATAAATTAAAACCTTCAGAAGATTTTGAGTTAGATGTAAAAAGCTTTAAATTTGTTGATATGAATGATAAAAATAATATTATAAAAATATTTGATTGTCAGCAAAAGCTTGATTCTAGAATAGCAACAACTGCATATATAAAAGATGCAATTGAAGATTTATATTCACATTTTTATACTAATAGACATGGTCTTTTTCATACAGAAACAAATGGTTTAAGTAGATGTATAGAAACTAAAGAAGAAGCTAACAAAATAAATGAAAAAGCATTTCAATATATGGAAAATTTATTAAAATGTCAATAAGGGTTTAGAAAGGAGAATATGTGGAAAAATTTATTTCAGAAAAATTAAATAATTTTTCGAAGTATAGTTATATTTTTTATTCTACATCTTTTGAAAGCTCAGCTAATGATAAAATTTCAATTTTAAAAATATTAAAAGAAAAAAAGATAGATAAGGGATATATTGTCTTGGATTTATTACTCTCAAAAGGGAATAATTTTAATAGATTTGTAGAAATATATGTAGAAAATACTAAAATACAAAAAATTCAACTTTTGAAAGAAGTAGATAATGAGATAAAAAATATTAGTTTTGAGTTTTATTTAAAAAATAAATATTTATTAAATAGAAAAACTAGTATATTTAATTTTGAAAAATTTTTATTTTGAGAATCAGTAAAATGATTCTCTTTTTTAATACCAGAAAATAGACTAACTATTAAATGTCAAGTCAAAAATAAAAAAATTTAAATGAATTTGTTAATTTAAAAATTTGCATCACAAAAATAAGGTTTGGTTAGAACCTTTAAACAGTATTAAAAAACAAGAGAAATTAAGTTAAAGCGACATAATGTTCACCAGTTTTTTCCAAGTGAAAAATAAGCCTAACAAGTTTCTTAATTGCATGAGAAAGAGCTACATAATAATGTTTACCTTCTGCTCTTTTCTTTGCAAGGTATAAAGCAAAGGTTGGTTCAAGGCGACATACACATACAGCAGCATTAAAAAGTGCAGACCTCAAATATCTTGAACCTCGTTTTTCCATTTTTGCATTAGAAGAATACAATTTACCTGATTGATAGGTTGATGGAGATAATCCAGCAAAAGCTAAAATTTTATCAGGAGAGTCAAAATTTTTAAAATCTCCGATTTCAGCTATGATTTGAGCACCAAGAGAGTAACCTATTCCTGGAATTGTAAGGATAGGAGAATTAAGTTTATCTATAATGGATTTGATCTCTTGTTCAATCTCATCAATTTCTGAAGTTAATTCTTCAATCAATTTGATTGTATGTCTAAGTTCTAAAGACTTTGCAGGCATATATGAACCAATAGAATTAATTGCTACTTCACGAATTGAAATAGCTTTTTCTTTTCCATAATGTCCTTTAGAACTCGCGTAAAGTAAATTTGTTAGTTTTGTTAAATGTGTTTTGGATATCGCTTTAGCACTTGGAAATTCATAAAGAAGTGAGTATACAGATTTCATATGTAATGTTGGTACTAATTTCTCAAGTTCAGGAAAAAGAATTGTAACAAGCCTAGAGATGGAAGTTTTAAGTCTAGCTCTTTGCTGGACTTTATCAAAGCGATAACGAGTTAGTGATTTTAGTTCCTCATTGTGGTATAATGTATCTGAATAGGGCTTTAAGCTCACATCAGACATTAACATACTTGCAATGGTGCGGGAATCAACTTTATCCGTTTTCGTCTTTCTAAGGCTAAGACTTTTTCTGTAAA
>OFMH01000272.1_pt1 | contig 38991 bp, 42 predicted proteins | sample 1541761 | NCBI WGS metagenome assembly OFMH01 (sample SAMN04209249, study PRJEB22552) | human gut metagenome | biome: gut; material: feces | host: Homo sapiens | place: USA: Oklahoma
CGCATTTGCCGCAATGCAACAAATCGGCATATATCATACACTATTTTTTCCTAATTCGAGGAAGCGGTGGTCGACCACCCGGCAATATTGTCCGGTACGCCCTGCATCGATCCGGATGGCTCTGCCGATCTGCTGTTCGTGCGCTGCCATGATGTTCACAAGGTTGCGGATGGTCTTTGCGGTGTGGTCGCCTTTGCCGATGTGGATGTGGACCCCGCATCCGCGGCTTGGGCTGCTCTTTGCTCCTGCCTTGCGGAGCAGCCGGATAATCTCCTGCAGGGATTCGATGTCGTCGTAGGTGAGGATCGGGGTGACCAGTTCGCATTTTTCTGCGTCCGGTCCGTAGATGCTCACATCCCTCTGGAATTTCCAAACCCTGCCCTGTCCGTCCTTGCAAGCCCAGCTGTAATATCCGTACTCGCTGGCAGCGTTCCATGCTCTGGTTCCGAAGTACTCGGCAACCTTTCTTGCCGCTTTTTCTCTGGTGATGTTGTTCATCTCGATCTCAACTCCGATGGTCTGGTTCTTCATGGCTTCAATCTGCTCTCTTGTTTTATCGTTCATGGTATGTTCTCCTTTGTTTTTTTCCTTGTTTTCCCTTTCGGTATGTGCATATTACCGTCAGGTTCGGATAATAGCAAGGATATAAAAGAACATATATTCGACAAATATGAGGCAGAATGATCGTGTACATTTCTGCGGTTTATCCGCTTGATAATGTACATTTTCAGAGTTAATATCGGTACAATGGAAGAGGGTCTCGCATATTTTCCGGCCCCCATTGGGGGCTTGGGAGCTTACGCTCCCGCCTCCAGCATCTGCGCCGTATCCGCCCCACAGTCGGGCTGTGTCGGCTGGGCTGCATCCTGTGCGGCCGTTTCCCAAGTGGCAGGATCGCCGTTCTGTGCCGCCTGTTTCGCGGCTTTCAGGGCATCACGCTTTGCCTTTTCCCTTGCAAGGAACTTCTGCGCTTCCTCATCCGTGCGGAAAGCCGCATGGCCGGAAAGGTTCTCCATGAGGATCTTGCGTGTCTCTTTGAAATCCGGACCGTTCATCCCAAGCCGCAGGAGCCATGTGCGGAGTGCATACTTCTCATTCTCATCGTTGACATCCTTTGCCTGGATGCGCTTCTGGCTGATGGCCTGCTGGTTCATCAGGATGGCAAGGTGACCAAAAGCCGTCAGGTGATCATAGTCGGAAGCCGTCGGGAATCCTGTGAAGGAAACCTTTTCTTCTGTGATTACCAAACCTTCCATCGCTGTTCCGCACTGCGCTTCATAACTCTTAAGCGCCTCGATGAAGTTTGCTACCGTGTAGGTGCAGCTGTCATCCCGCAGTGTTTCGACCAGGTCGGTTTCCACATGGAAGTGCCCGCCCGTTGCCTTGCTGATGAGTCGGCCCCGGCTGTAGATGAGGTTGACCAGATTGCGAAGGCTCACTCCGTTATGCTGGCTGGTTGGGAAGGCAAGTTCCAGATCCAGCGGTACTTCTTCCGGCTGGTCTTCTGCTTCCGGCTGCTCTTCGCTTTCCGATTCCTCTGCATCCGGCTCATCCTCTGTTGCACCATCCTCTGCCGTATCATCCGGCTCCTCTTCGGCCACAGGCTCATCTGCCAAATTTTCAGTCGGCTCTGTGTTTTCCGGCTGGTCATCCGTGCTCTCAATGCTCTCGCCGCCGCGGATCAACCCCTCATTCAACAGGGTCGTCAGCAGCTCGGCATCTGCATTCTCCGGTTCGACCAGAAGATTGCCGTCCCGGTCGATGGTGTAGTTGCCGATGTCATAAGTATACAGCGGCGCTCTGGTGTAGTAAGGATGGATGCCCGTCAGCTCCTCCATGCGATTTGCAAGTGTCTTGCGGTCGGCTATGTTCAATTCAAATTTCAACATAATTCATTGCCCCTTTCGTTTTTTGTCTTTGTACGTCCCGATGTTTTTTTCGGTAGCACATATATCACTCTGAACCGGTCAAATAGCAAGGCCATTTCCCGATATTCTTCATGTTCGACCAATTACACAAGGGACTGCAGAATCTGTTGTGTAAATAGGACCAATATGTAAGCCCACCATATTACCGGGTCACTTTCTACCTAGTAATATAGCGGGCCAGTTTATTCTTCCAGACCTGCACACCATGCGATGCCGGCCAGAACAAAAAATGCGTTGGCTAAGCATATGCCGTTACCCCAGATACGGTACTCTGCCGAATCCGTATACGGGTCAGCCAGCCATTTCCGGATCTGCTTCTCCGTCTTCGGCTTCTTGGCATGGGTCACGATCTTGCGGTGCGTTTCAAACACATCTGCCCAGAATGCCAGCTCTTCTTCGGTCGGGTTTTCCGTTCCGAGATCTCTGCACCACCAGTCCGGGAATCCTTGCAGTCTGGCACACTCGGTCGGTGTCAAACGGCGGACGGTATAGGTCACAGGTGTCGGCTGCGCTTCCGGGTTGTCGATGACCAGACGGTCATTGAAAGCATCCTGCCCATTGAAGCCGCTGGGATGCGCCCCAGTTGCCACCGTTCCCATAACACCCTCGTTCAGATGCGGTGCCGGTGCGATGGTGGTCGGGTCTTTGTAATCCCGCGCCATCAGAGTCGGTGCGACTTCTTTTGCCACCTGCATATAGGAGCCGGTGGTCATGGCATACACATCCTCCGGTGCGCAGACTGCATGGCGGTCAGTGGCATCCAGTGTAAAGCAGACATCCTCATTGACGCCATCCCCCTGCGGACCGTTCTCATCCTTGCGGCCGATCATGTTGCCCTGCAGGACGAAGGTCTGCTGCTTCATCCCCGGCTCTGCTGCAAGTGCCGCTGACTTCTCTCCCAGATCCCGGACTTCATCCCTCTGGTTCTGGGTAAAGGCGACCGGCTCTACCACGCAGATACCGCCCTGATTGCAGGTCGGATCTCCACCACTGCGGTCTAGTGTCCGGGAGGTCTCCGCTTCATAGAAGCCGCTATGCGGATTATCGGACATCATGGAGTGGCTGGCTTTAGAGCAGACACCGTAGCATTTTGGAACGAACAGTGTCTGGTCGTTGTTGCAGCCGAGGGTAGCTGACTTTTCTTCCTGCCAGATAGCGCCCTTGCCACCGCCTTCACACCCGGAACGGATCTTCAATGTGACCGCCGGAGAGTTTTCAACTTCTTTCACCGGGCTTTCCACTGAATTTTCAACAGTGTCCATGACCATCGGGACATTACCGCCACCCGTACCGCACCGGCTTGTCAGTGTCTGCACCTTACCGTCCTCGGAAATCTTCACCCGGCTGTCCGCAGGATGATTTTCCAGTGCGATGGCGGCCGGCACGACACCAGCCCGGAGGGTCGGTGACCGTTCCTCTTCGTATCCAATGCTTCTGGCATTTGCGGAATGCTCGGTACAGAAACCAGCGGCTTCCATAACACACGGCGGATGATGTGCCTCCGCACGGAGGGTGGCTGTCACCTCTTCCGTCACATCCATCCTCTCTCCGCCCTGATCGTTCAGACAGAGCCGTCCTCCTGCTCCACTGCAGCCTGTCTCTCCAGTGCTGCTTTCAGCACCGGCGGCAGCTCTTTGCCACGCACGGAAGCCCTCCGCAGAATACCGAGACACGCCTTCGGACTCAAATAATACCTTTGGGGCACTCTGGTCTGCAAAATCTGCGACAAGATAGATACGTTTTCTTCTTTGGGGAACGCCCCACCATTGTGCATCAAAAACTCGATACGCGACGCTCCATCCGTCTCCCACGTAGTAGTCAGCGTCGGGCCATCCTTTCTTCTCAGGCGCAGGCACCGAGGCGGACGGTTCTTTAACACCGATGACGGCTTCGAGGACTGCTTTGAAGTCCTGTCCTTTGTTTGAGGAGAAGGCCCCTGGCACATTCTCCCACACGATAAATCTTGGTTTTTCTCCATTGGTCTTACACCTCATTTCCTTCACGATTCGGATTGCTTCGTAAAACAGGCTGGACCGTGAACCATCCAGACCGTCCCGCTTACCCGCGATGGACATATCCTGACAGGGACTGCCAAAAGTGATGATGTCTACAGAAGGTAGATCTGCACCGCTGATAGCAGACACATCTCCGTAATGCTTCACCTGCGGCAGACGCTTGGTCGTGACCCGGATGGCAAACGGCTCGATCTCACTGCTCCACACCGGAGTGATCTGCCCGGTCAAAAGCCCGCCCAATGGAAAACCCCCGGAGCCATCAAAGAGGCTGCCGAGGGTCAGCTGTTTATTCTCCATCAGCGACCTCCCTTTCCGGCTCGAAGGTCGCCACTTCCTCGAACTTCAGCTTCTGACTGTCACGGATGACATACACATCATCGTAGTGACCCTCGCTGTGTTCGATATAACGCTTCACGATCACATCCACGAACTTCGGGTCCAGCTCGATGCCTCGGCACACACGGTCGGTTTCTTCGCAGGCGATCAGGGTAGAACCGCTGCCAAGGAACGGATCGAGGACGATGCCGTTGGTCATGGTGGAATTTCGGATCGGATAGCTCATCAGACCGATGGGCTTCATGGTCGGATGGTCCTTGTTGGACTTCGGCCGGTCATACTCCCAGATGGTCGTCTGCTTCCGGTCGGAATACCACTGGTGTTTCCCCTTCTGCTTCCAGCCGTAAAGACACGGCTCGTGCTGCCACTGGTAAGGACTGCGTCCCAGCACCAGAGCATTCTTCTTCCAGATACAGCACCCGGACAGGTAGAACCCTGCATCCTTGAATGCCTTTCTAAAGTTCAGCCCTTCCGTATCTGCATGGAAGATATAGATGGAGCCGTCATCCGCCAGATGCCCGTGCATCTGCTGGAACGCTGCCAGCAGGAACTGGTAGAATTCCGAATCGCCCATGTTGTCGTTCAGGATCTTGCCAGCCGTTTCTTCCACATCCACGTTATAAGGGGGATCGGAAAGTACCAGATTTGCCTTGGTGCCGTCCATCAGGGTATCGTAGCATTCTGGCTTGGTGGAATCGCCGCACAGAACGATGTGCTTACCCAGATGCCAGAGGTCGCCCTCTTTGGAGAAGCACGGCTGCTTCAGCTCCGATTCCACATCGAAGTCATCTTCCTTGACCTCTTTGCTGTGGACCTTGTTGAACAGCGTCTCGATCTCAGGCGGGTCAAAGCCTGTCTTACCGAGGTCGAAGTTGGAATCTTCGATGTCCTTGAGCAGGTCAGCCAGCAGAGAATCATCCCATGCACCCGTGATCTTGTTGAGTGCGATGTTCAGGGCCTTCTCCCTGGTCTTGTCGATGTCCACCACCGCGCAAGGCACTTCGGTGTAGCCCAGCTCCATCGCTACTGTCAGTCTCTGGTGACCACCGATAATCGTCATGTCGGCATTGACCACCAAAGGATCTGCGAAGCCGAACTCCGTAATGGAGTTCTTGATTTTCTCGTACTCTTTATCCCCCGGCTTCAGCTTTTTCCGGGGATTGTATGCAGCCGGCTTGAGTACGGACACCGGCAGCATCTTCAGTTCAGCAGTCGCTTTCATGTAGGTTCCTCCTAATTCAGATTCCCATGCGAATGACCCCTGAAAGCGGCACGAAAAAGGAGCCGAACAAAAAGCCCGACTCCATTTCATCTCCATCTTCCTGCGGCTGTTCAGCCATCTCGCACCATTCCGGGTTTTCCCCATTCACAGATGCCAAGACCTTATCTTCCGCATCGTCAATCGCATGTACACAGATACCCCCGGTGTTGAACATTGGATACACACCGATAATTTTCTTACTCACTCCTGTTCGCCTCCTTCTTCCTGCCCCGGTTGGCACAAGCCCGACTGCAATATTTTCGTTCCAACCCGTACTGATGCCGGTAGGAAAACTCCCTGCCGCACGCCGGGCAGATCTTCGACCGCACGGTCTTCCAGTTCTCCGGTTTCGGATGGGTGTTGTTCCACCGTGACCGGCATTCCGGTGAGCAGAATTTCCGTGGTCTGCCTTTATGATTCGGCACAATGGCTGTACCGCACTGAGGGCAGAACGAAAAAGCCATGTCCTTGATCATCTCAGCCGTATAATCTTCCATCTACCCTCACCTCACTCTCATTTTTCGCCGTTTCTTCGGCAGTTTCTTAGAAAAATCTCATAATTCATACGAAAAGCGGCGAAGTGGAAATCGGCCCCGTCCCGCCCGGTTGAATTGTTGTTGCGGCGGCCGATTCTCGCTCGCCCTCGCTCCTCCCGGAACAAGCTAAAATGTGCGAAAGCTCCCTGTTTTCGAGAAGTTTCACACACTTTGGTTCATTTCGGGGAAAAAGAATGGCACCGGAACGAAAGCTCCGATGCCTGTATATTTTCCTGTTTCATTTTGCGCCGTTAATCCTCTGACCCCCGGCCTATGAATTTTGCGGTTTTTCACAGAAAAGGGGCCACCGGTCTCCGTGTGACTTCACCGTAGAGAAGTGACCCCGGCCCCCGGCGGGGGTGTCAGTAGGTGTAGGTCGGGTTGATGTCTTCGGTCAGCGTCTTCTTATCGTGACAACTCTTGCAGAGAGACTGCCAGTTGTTCTGGTCCCAGAAAAGTTTCTGGTCTCCACGGTGCGGAACGATGTGATCCACCACCGTTGCCCGGACGTACTTGCCCTGCTTGGCACACTGCACACAGAGTGGATGAGCTTCCAGATACGACTTTCTGACTTTCTGCCACCGCCTGTTGTACCCTCGCTTCGCTGCCGGGCGGGTCACCTCTGGATGGAGAGGCAGGTGCTTCTCACAGTAGAGCCGGCCGGCTTCCACCAGCTCCGGACAGCCGGGGTGATGGCACGGTGTCTTTGGTCTGTACGGCATGGGTCAGTCCTCCCACGGAAGACCAGCCTTGCCGAAGTGACCGCTTGTTGTAATCTACATCCAGCAGTCCCAGCCGCTTGATGATACCCTGCGGTGTCAGGTCGTAGCTGTCATGGACGTAGGCTTCAATGAAGTCCAGCGACTGATGCTCCGTGCCAAAGCACTCCACCGACACACCGACTGGCTGTACCACGCCGATGGCGTAAGCCAGCTGAACTTCGCACTTGTCAGCGTAGCCCGCCTGCACGATGTCCTTGGCAATCTTTCTCGCCATGTATGCTGCGGAGCGATCCACTTTGGTGGGGTCTTTCCCGCTCAGAGCGCCGCCACCCATACGACCGATACCGCCGTAGGTATCGCACGCCAGTTTCCGACCAGTCACACCACAGTCGGCGTAGCTACCGCCCAGCACGAATCGACCGGTCGGATTGACCAGCTTCGTGAAGTCACCATCCAGACCGTACTCGCAGGCGGCCAGCACCATCATGGATTCGATGATGTGCCGGAAGTCGCTGACCTCCACATCCGGGCTGTGCTGCACGGAGCAGAGGAAGGTAGTGATGCGTCCGGTGTCGTAATCGTAGCTGACCTGCGCCTTGGCATCTGCTCGGAACATTTTAGACGGATGGTTCTTCAGCAGTTGCAGGAACTTGGTGGCGACCATGTACGGGATCGGCATCTGCTCCGCCGTCTCGTTGGTGGCATAGCCATACATGATGCCCTGGTCACCGGCACCGCCCTTGTCCACACCCAGTGCAATATCTAGCGACTGCTTGTCCACCAGAATGCCGATGCGGAGAAGCTCGGTCAGGTTCCAGCCCAGCTTTTCGGCACCGATGCGGTTGAACACATCGTGGACGATCTGGTTGTAGTTTGGCCGGTAATCGGTGGTGACCTCACCGGCAATAAAAAGCTGACTCTTTTTCAGCAGACACTCAATCGCCACACGGGCGTTCCTGTCATGCTGAAGAATGTCGGTCACAATAGCATCTGCGATCTGGTCACAGATCTTATCGGGATGACCATTGCTGACCTGTTCACAAGTGATGATCTTACTCATGTTCTGTCCTCTCTTTCATGTATCACAAAGCAGGCCGTTTTTGCCCTTGCCCACAAATAGGCTCCCACAAAAACTGCCGGCCCTGTCTCCGTTCATGGTTTCTGTTCATTCTCTTAATTTCCTTTCTTCTTTTCAACTCATGTAGCATGTAGCAACCATGTAGCTGAATTTTATATAAGAAAGCTATAAAAGAAAGTAATAATAAAAAAGGTTATGAAATCTCGGCTACAAACCAGCTACATGCTACAAAGCACCCAAAATCAGAAAAATGGATCACAAAAGACTGTCCTTTGGCTTATATGCATCCTGTACCGTCAGGTCTTCCGCTCCATTTTCCACTTCCTTGAACCTGCAGTCCATGATCAGCGTAGTCTGTCCGCCACCGCCTTTGGGACGCTTTCGGGCCACTTTGAAATGCACACCGATAGCATTTTTAAAGTTCTTCTGGTTCTCTGAGGAATACCCGTTCTCCTCACACCACTTTGTGTACAGTTGGTATGCTGCCGCCGTCCGAAGTTCCGATCCTTCCTCTTTTTCAAGCCACGCCTCAATGAACTGTCCGATCCGATCAGAATCATCCTTGTAATCTTCCGTGGCTTTTGTGACCGCCTGCGGAAGTTCCAAACCGCGCTGGCAGAACTTTTTGTACCCTTCCAGACACCAGTTAAAAATACCTGACAGGTTCTCCGGCTTCGCAAACTGTCCCTTCAGTCCCTGGTCCTGTTCTCCCTCTTCAAAATGACGGTTAAATGGGATGATCTTCAGTCGGCCGGATTGGAACAAGGTCATATCATTGACATTGGGCAGGTAGTTCGTATTGATAAAAATCTTGAACACCGGCACAAAATCAAAGCTGTTCTCATTCAGGAAACGGGCATTGATGGTATCGTTGCCAGTCATTCTTTTTACGAGAGCTGCATTGAATGTGATCTTCTTCTCCGGCTCAGAGATATTTACAAATCTGGAACCGACCAGACGAGCCACTTCTTCCGAAGGTCCGCCTGTGTTCCCACCACGGAATTTCGCTGCCAGCATATCCGGATTCGATGTCTTTCCGTAATCGCCCATGATCTTCAGAAATGTTTCCATTGCAGTACCTTTTCCGTTTCGGGAAGTGGCACCGTAAAGGATAAACATACACTCCTGCGAGGTATCTCCTGTCAGGGCGTATCCCAAAGAACGCTGAAGGAAGTCTGCCAGATCTGCATCCCCGCACATGACCTCCTTGATAAACGAGTGCCAGCGTGGACAGTCTGCATCCGGGTCATAGGTAATACCGGATTCCATTGTGAGATAATCCTCCGGCCGATGCTCCCTGAATTCCAGTGTACGCATATCCAGCGTTCCATTTTTGCAGTTGAAGAAATACTTGTTCCTGTCAAATGCCTGCATGGAGATCGGATACACGGACATGGCATCTCTTAGCATCGTTTCCCGGTTCTTACGCAGCTGCAGCTTTCGGACACGGTCGATGAACCGCTTTCTGGCATCCTCTTCGGTAATCGTCAGGGCAAACACATACAGCTTGTCCGCCAGCAGCTTTGCCAGTTCCGATACCTTGAGATTGCCTTTGTCCGGTCGCCAGACAGATCCGTCATAGACATACCAGCCTTTACGCTCACTGTTGTACCGGGCGATCTGCTTGAAATAATCCGCAAACATATTGCCCATGCCGATCTCATTTCTGCCATACCGGGCATTTGTGTGCGGTGCCATTTCCTCCAGCGTGATCGTGATCTTGGTGAGATCCGGCTGGAACTCGATATAGTCATCTTCATCCAGCTTGGAAAACTCCTCATCCACAATATCCTGTGCGTTGACCGGCATATAGACGGCCGCACAGGTATTGACCGTGTTACGGATAGAGATTGCACCATAAGTTGAACCAGCCTGCTTGCGGTCCCACTTGTCACGCATCAGACCGGAAGTACGGAAGATACGGTCCATCTGCTCCTCATCACAGCCACACCAGAATGCCAGGATCGACAGCAATGCCATATCCGCATCCGACTGGCTGCCGTAGAGGTCTTCCCAGTCACCGGCAAAGAGTTTTTTGAATTTTTCCGAGTTGCTGGCTTCGTTGGCGTGTGCGATAACAGCCTCATCATCCAGATACGAATAGTGCTGGAAATGGGTCTGCTGCACCTGCTTGTTTCGCTTCATCAGCGTGTCCAACAGTGTCGTCATTGCGGTTTCATCGTTCGGGATCTCACCTGTGCGGTAAACATCTCCCGTTACGGTGACGAAGCGGTTTGTCGCACCGGGCATATACACTTCCAGACCCTTGCTGCGGTTGTTGATGTAGTAGACCGTCTTGTCATAGACGTAGTCTTCCGGCACACAGAAGAAACCTCGCAGTCCTTTGCCGGACGGAGATTTTTCCACGTAAGCCGTAGGAAAGATGGAAAGGACGGTATCCGCTGTATCGTTCAGCGTACCATCCTCCCGGATACAGTGGTCGATATCAAAAGCACCGATTCCGTTGCCAACAGCAATACCGATACCGTCATAGCCGCCCATTGCATAGGTGACGAGGGTATTCTTGAAATCCGAAAATGTACGCAGGTCATTGATCTTTGCCCGTTCTCCCGTTGCCGGGTTATACGGCATCTTGGTCTTCTGGCCGTTACGCTTTTCAAACTTCCAGACACAGAAGCTGCAGGTCGTTTTCAGCTTGCCCGGAATGTTCTTGATGTCCATCATGCCTGCGCCTCCCTTCCCATACAAGCCTGCATCGCAAACTGCTTTTTAACAGCAGCTTCGATCTCCTGCTTTTTCCTGGCCGAGGTCACACGGCAGAGCCGGTTGCACAGGACCATCTTGTCAATGGTCGTGATCTGCTCCACCAACAGAATGGATTCTTCCAGTCCCTCATCCCGGAGCATTTCGCAGTCTCTACCGGTGACCGGAATGTGTACCGGCAGATCCAGCTTCTTCAGCTTGGAACTCATCGGGATTACCGTGATGATCGGAGAATTGCGGTTTGCCATATCGTTACTGATGACCAGCACCGGGCGGTTCCCGCTCTGCACCGAGGTACCATAATGATTCCCCAGTTCTGCAAACCAGATTTCATACTGCTTCGGTATCTTTGGTACCGGCCATCTGGTAAGCGGCATCTCCTGAATCGGCACTCTATTAAGTGCCGGCTGACAGGATACTACTGCCTTTTTCTTGGTCTTCCCTCGCTGATTGATGTATTTATTAACATGGATCTTCCGTCCATGTGCTGCTGACCGGGCATTCTTTTTCTTTCTCCCCATTGGGATCTCACCTCCAGTTTGATAACAAAAAGACCGCTGAAGATGGAATCCTCATAGCGGCCACAAATGTAAAAAGGCATAAAAACACCGGATGCTTTCCAGTATCTTTATGCCTTTGTTTTCCTATTTTCCTAGTTTAAAGTATAGCAAAAAACCGATGTACAGTTAAGAAGGAAAAGTTCAAAAACGGTTCGTTTCCGTTCGTAAAGTTCAGTTTTTGCAGAACTTTTTTTCCAGCTGCCGCATCTGCTCCTTGCTGGAGAAAAGCTCTTCTGAAAACTGCTGCAGCCCGATTTTTTTATGATAAAAGACGGCTGTTTTTCCCATGTGCTTTCCATTCTCAAATTCGACTGCTTTCAGAGGAATCCGGTCCAGACAGTGCTGTCTCACAACGACCTGTGCCTTACTGTCTCTGATCCGAAACGCTGCTGCATCAGCCAGCTTAAGCCACTCTCTTACCGCTGTATACCTTGCAAGGCTTTCTTCTGCCTGCCGGTCATACATTTCCTTTTCACCCGGATATTTAGAATCCGCAGCCATTTCAAGATCCTGCCTCCACTGCATTTGTGTTTCCTCCGCCAGCATTTTTACCCTGCTGTATTTCTGGCAGACTTCTTTTGCAAAATCCAACATATCCTCTTCTGTTTCCTGTTTCATATTCCGTATCACCTCCTCTGATAGTGGCCAATTGTGTCGGCCATTCCAATAAGGGCATTTTCTTTCTCCCGGACTACCGTTCTCCGGGTCAGCAATTTTCCTTCCGCCCCCGTAATCTCCGACTGCTTCTTCCCATCCACAAACAACTGCTCCGCCACAAGCCGGGTCTGGCCGCGCAGACTGCGAAGCCCGATCTCAAAGAGTTCGATCTGCTCACAAACCTCATAGTAAGGCTCCAGAAACTGCTCCGTGCGCTGTGTCTGCACTTCCCGGTTCATGGATGCCAGCACCTTATCGCAATTAAGGACCGTGCGTTCCACTGGGTTCGACAAGCCGCTTGTCTGTACCCGCTCGGATTCCTCATGTGCGCCCTGTGACAGTTTATAGATAATCTCTTCTTTCGTGTAAAACCACGATTTGGATTCTTCATACTGCTGTCGGAGCAGTTCCCGCCTGCGGATCAAACAGCGGTAGGAATCGGCCAGTTTTTTGACCAGCTCCAGACAATCCATCTGTTCAGGTTTTGCGGCAGATGCCACATTCTTTTCCTCAGCCATAGTTCGTCCTCCTTTCTGACCGATCCAATTGGTTTTTAGCTGGACGCCTCCACGGTGGCTTTCTTCTTTCGTCGCTTGGCTGCTTCCTGACGCACCCGCTCCTGCACCCCTTCGATCAGCCGGTCCGCATCCAGATCCGTAAGCGTCTCATACCACGGGGAGTGAAAGAATCGTTCCAATCTTTCTTTCTCGTGCATTGCATCCCGGTTCTTTGGATTGACATCCAGCCGGTGAAGCGCCCACTTATAATCCTTGACCGCCTGCAGGATGATGGCATTTGCCAGGTTCTCATAGCAGGCCATATTTTCACTGATGGCAACTTTTGCAGCACTTCTTACTCTGCTCATTTTTCAACGCCTCCCATCCTGTCATACCAGGGTGCCGGCACCTTCTCCAGAGCAGTTCCGTACTTGAAAACATAGATTGTGTGCCACGCGGTCTCATATAAAAGATCCAGCAAACGGCGGTTTGCTTCCGGCAGTTCATTTGCTTTCTTGATGAACTGCTCGATAAAGTGCTCCCGGTTCGCATTCCCCACATTCTGGCTCTTTTCCCTTGCAATGACCGCCTCTGCAAACTGAAAACAGATCTTTTTGTACTGCTGGACACAGTCGTATTTCCATGTGAGCGCATCCAACAGAACCTTTCGTTTTCCGTCCGGGGTGAGCTTGGGCATATTCTGGATCTTGGATTTCTGATACAGTTCCATAGCCTGTTCTTCCTTACAGAATTCCTGCTGCATCCAGAGCTCACTTGCCCGGATATGGCACATCAGAAGTTCCACTTCATGCTCATAGGCTTCCTTCATGAGAAGATCCCGGTTCATCCGCAGGTCTGCTGCCCTGCGAATCGGGTTCGCACCAAAGAGCTCACAAAGAAGTCCCTTTTCGCCAATCGGCCGAAACATTGCCCAGGGGATGAAGAATCCCTCCTCATCTCTTTTGGCTTTCATTGCCGTTACCGGCTTGGACTTTTTATAACGATAATCGCTCTCCTCTGCCGGACGGCGGTCCTCTGCATTCAAAAACAGATACTTTTTCATATTCTCTCCTATCTCCCCAGCTGTGCCTTGACCGCTGAGATCAGTTTTTCCTGTGTCATGTCCTTCTGCTCCAAAGCCGCCATGACATCCTCGTCCACCGTGTCCTTGGTGATAATGTGGTGGATGGTGACCACATCCGTCTGCCCCTGCCGCCAGAGTCTGGCATTGGTCTGCTGATACAGTTCCAGGCTCCATGTCAATCCAAACCAGATCAGGATGTGTCCGCCTTGCTGGATGTTCAAACCGTGTCCGGCCGATGCCGGGTGAATCAGGGCAACCGGGATGTTTCCGGCATTCCAGTCCCTGATGTCGGTGCTGCTCTTGATATCCCGTACCGGAATCTTTTGCTTTGCCAAATGCTCCATGATGCGCTGGCGGTCATGCTTGAACCAGTAGGCCACTAGCACTGGCTGTCCGTTGGCCGCTTCGATCAGGTCTTCGAGAGCTTCCAGCTTGTGGTCATGGATGACTCGTGCTTTACCGTTCTCGTCATAGACAGCGCCATTGCTCATCTGCAACAGTTTTCCTGTCAGTGATGCAGCATTGGCAGCATCTATGTCACCGTCTTTCAGCGGGATCAGCAGATCTTTCCGAAGCATATCGTAGAGTTCCCGTTCCTGCGTATTCATCTCCACCTCGTACCGGCTTGGAATACAGTCCGGCATATGAAGGTAATCCAGTGCTTTCATAGAAATCGTGATATCCGAGATCCGCTGGTAAATCAGCTCCTCTGCTCCTTCTCTGGGCTTGTATTGGAACACAACACCCGTGGAAGGATTCATGGATGAGGCCTTGAAATAAGCTTCCCGGTACCGACCGATGAATTTGCCGAGCCTCTCACCACCATCCAGAATCCCGATCTCCGCCCAAAGATCCATGAGGCCATTGGAAGAAGGGGTGCCGGTCAATCCGACCCACCGCTTCACATACGGGCGGACTTTCCGCAGGAATTTAAAACGCTGGGACTGGTAGTTCTTGAACGATGACAGCTCATCGATCACGACCATGCCAAAATCCCAGCGCATTCCGTTTTTCTCATAATACTCCACCAGCCATTTGATATTTTCCCGGTTGACGACATAGATCATCGCCGGGTGGTGGAGTGCCGCAATGCGGGTCTTTGTATCACCTACGATGACGGAAATATCCAGACCTTGCAGATGATCCCATTTTTCGATCTCTGCCGGCCATGTATCACGGGCCACACGCAGCGGCGCAATGATCAGAACCTTGCTGACCTCGAAGGTCTCCAGCATAAGGTCTTTGATGGCCGTCAATGTGATAACGGTCTTTCCTTAACCCAAGCCCATATCCAGAAAAAGGGCTGCGACCGGGTGTGTTTTGATATACTCCGTACAGTAGCTCTGATAATCATGAGGAATGAACTTCATTTGGGCATCACCTCCTCCCCGGCATCCTGTGCCCGTGTTTCCGGCTTCTCGCTTTGTGTATTTCCCTGCGGCAATGTAACCGCCGGCAGCTCCGGGATCTTTGCTCCGATTCCCTGGGGGATAGGCTCACCCGGTTTCCAGCAAATCAACGCATGGATAGCAGGCTGGATCTGTTCCAGTCGGTCTACGCAGAACACCGGGAAGCCCAGTGCCTCCAGCTGCAGTCTGCGTTTTCTCTGAAGGATACGCATCTGCTTTCCGGGAGCTTTCAGTTCCACAAAAGCACACTTGCCGCCGAGCAGCAAAACCAGTCGATCCGGCACACCGTTCATGCTCTGACTGGTGAATTTAAGGGCCTGCCCACCGGCGGCCCTGACTGCTTCCACAAACTGCTTTTCGACTTCATTCTCCCCCATCCGGCTTCGCCTCCTCTGCCCGCCAGACACCGATGCGTGGGCGTTTCTTTTCCTGGCATTCCCTTTTCGGGTGTTTCCTTTTCTGGTGCTTCTTCCTGCGCTCTTCCCGAACCACATTGCCAATGGCTTCATTGGCAGTCGGGTCCGGGTGGCTGTGGCTGACTTTCCTGTTCAGAGATCCTTCCTCTTTGTGTTCGGTGATCCAGTGAATGACATCTTCCATACCGTCACCTCACTGATTGATCTGCTTCCACTGCTGCGGCTCCATCGTGGCGACCTGCCAGCCGATGCCCTCCAGTGTAGTAGCACGGTCATAGGAAACAACATCTTGCGATGCACGGGTCACCGCATTGGACAGACCGTACAGAGAAAGGTCGCCGCCTTCAATGAGGTACTTGAGGATACCTTCCTGTTCCTCGGCATTGATGCCATAGCTCTGGGCAGTCAGCTGCACCACATCCTGTACCCTGCCGGTGATCGGCACTGCCATAGATTCCTGCAGGCGGCCGACCACCTGGGAAAAGCGAGCCTCATCAATGGCAGCCATCGTGGTATCGCGGAGTTTCAGCAGGAATGCCTTGTCCTCTGCTTCCATCGTCTCATCCGAATACAGTGCAAAGCTGTCCTCCACTGCTTTTGCCTGTCGGCCCACATGGTGACGGCGTTCGCCCATGTCATTGACCACCATACCGTTGGTGCAGACCAGACGGTATACCAGCGGCTGAATGGACACAGCTCCCAGACCGACCTCGGAGTTGGAGATCATCACGCCAGCCTGGACGATATCGCCCTTGCGGACTTCCATCTCCAGACGGTGATTGACCACCTTGAGGTACAGACGGTTCTCCGTCACCTCACAGGACATGACCTCGTACTGATCGTTTCCAGCGAACAGCGGCAGGACAGCTGTGGCGATTTCCATGTTGTCGATACGGCGATAGCGTTCCGACAGCAGTGCACGGGCTACCTGTCCGGCACCGTAATCCATCGAACGGACCATGTAAGAACTGGGCTTGTCCGAAAACCAGCTGTTCACGTTCTCAGCCAGCAGTTCCGGCTTCTGTGCCTGCATGAGATCGTAGTACTTAACCGGGATACCAAGTGCTGATGCCACTTGACGATGGAACAGGGAGGTCGTACCAAACACTTCCTGCTGGCTGGTTGTAAGATGGTTGATCTCAAAAGTCTGTCCATCCTCCCGGAGGCGCATCCCCTGCGCCGGACTGATAAAATCCTGCTTTGCCTGATTCTGACGGTTCAGCTCGACCAGGACTTCCTGCAAATTTCTTCCTGTTTTCATATCAATTTTCCTCTCTATCTCTGCGGCGCATATTTATACGCCCATTTATGCGTCCGTGTCCTTCCGACAAAAACGCCGTGTTTTTATAACTACAAGTGCTTATAATTCTCGGTTGATCATCTGCTGGATGATCCGAACAGCACCCTGCATACGTCTACGGTTCAGCCGGGTATCTTGCAGGAGTGTGTCCAGAGCATCCACCTCGTCCCGGATGTCACAGAGGACCGACCGCTGATGGTCAGCCAGGCGTTCATTCTCCTGTTCCATGCGGTCGTACTCTTTTTCGTAATCATCGATATCCTGCACATTTGTTTCGATATATTCCTCGATCTCCCGGCGAAGTTCCTCTCTGGCATAGTCCTGCACCGCATCCAGCAGATCTCGGATGCCAAAGGGTGTCAGAAGTTTTCCGTCCTTCATTTTCAGAACATGAGGCATCTTGCTCCCCCTTTAATCCTTGAAGTAGTAGCTGCCCTTATATCCGGCAGCATTCAGAGGAAGATCCTTGCACCACTCCGGGTTAACGGACATCAGCTTACAGACCTCCTCCACCGTGTACCGATCCTTGGGTGCTTCGATGATGACCTCATCGTGAACATGACCGACGATATTCAGGCCATAGCCTTCCATCCGGGCCATTGCTTCTGCCAGAATGTCACGGGCAATCGCCTGTGTCGCATTCTCCACCAGCCGGCCGGAGTAGGTTTCCTGTCTGGCCCATTTGTGGTTCTGCCCCACTCCTTCATAGGTCAGGCTCATGCGACCGAAGCGGTTCGGCTGCAGTCTCGGCTTCAGATACGCCAGCTTTCTGCCGGAAGGCAGCAGCATCCAGAGCGTACCGGAATAAAACTCAAATGCCAGCTTGCCGATCTCCTGCCGCTTTCCGGTCTTGAATGCCTGCGTTGCCGCCTTCTCCACATCCCACCAATACTGGACGATCTTCGGATTGGCTTCCCGCCAGGAATCGATGATCTCCAGCAGTTCCTCTTCTTTCAGACCCATCTGCAGAGCACCCATGCTGATGAGTGCGCCGGAAGAACCGCCATAGCCGCAGGCCAGCTCTGCCACCTTTCCTTTCTGCCGAAGCTCTCCGTTGATGCCGTGCTTCACCACCGGCACATGAAACATCTGGCTGGCAGAGGCACAGTAGATGTCCTTCCCTTCCAGAAAGGCTTCCAGCCGCCAGTCCTCCCCGGCTTCCCATGCAAGCACACGGGCTTCGATGGCGGAGAAGTCGGCCACGATGAACTCACAGCCCTCTCTTGGGATCAGCATGGTTCGAATCAGCTGGGAAAGCACATCCGGGGTATTGCCATAGATGGTCTCGACCATATCAAAGCACCCCAGCTTCACCAGTTCCCTCGCCTCATCCAGCGTAGAAATATGGTTCTGCGGCAGATTCTGCAACTGGATATTCCGGCCGGAATACCGACCTGTGCGGCTGGCCCCATAGAACTGGAACAGCCCTCTGGCTCTGCCATCTGAGCAGACACAGCGTTCTGCCGCCTGGTATTTCTTCACAGAACTTTTCGCCATCTGAAGCCGGAGCTTCAGCATGTCCATTGCCTCGGCATCCACTCCGTTCTTGTCAAGTTCATCAATCATCTGTGCTACATCCTTTTTTCCGAGCGTGTCCATCGGAATGCCACGCTCATCCAGCCATGACTTCAGCTGTGACACAGAGTTGGGATTCTCAAGCCCGGTCAGTTCGTAGGCTTTCTTATTCATAGCGTCCGAGAGCATCAGGTCACAGGCAATGGCCTGCTGCACCAGCTCCGTGTCGATCTTTACGCCCCGGTCATTGATACGCTCATTGACCCGGTAATGCTTCCACTCCTGCTCCGGCATTGGGAATTTCTTCAGCCGCTTATAAATGTCCACCTCGGTGTTGACATCCTGAATGCAGTAATACTTAAACTTCTCCCAGTCAGCAGGGTAATGCTCCGGAAGATTCCGGGTACGCATCCCATTGCTCTTCGTTGGCTTACAGGGCATGGAAAACAGCTTGATCAGCCGCTCACCTTCCTTGTCTTTCTGCTGGCTGGTCTTCAGCACGGTGCCAACATCCTTTAGAGCCATTGGCAGAGTCAGCGATGCCGCCATAACCATCGTGCAAATCCAGTTGTCTGGCGACAGGAACTCTCCGGGTTTCAGATACTGTCCCGGCAGATGTCTTTGCAGATGCACGGAAAAACAGACCCGCTCAAAGGAAGCATTGTGAGCGATCAGGCGCACATTGCCGGACTGGAAATCCTCCAGCAGTTCTGCCGGAATAGGTTCTCCCGATGCAAGGTCTGCACATCTGGTCTCGCCAAAGCCATCACCATCATCGGTCGCCCAGGCTACCAGCAGGATCTCAAAGGTGGGATCTGTGGCATAGCGGTACAGGCCGCATTTTCCGATATCCACCTCGCTGTAGGTCTCAATATCGATCAGCGTTTCTTTCAAATATCTCACCTCTATTCGATGTAAAAAGCCGGAGGACACTCTGGCATCCCCCGGCACGGTTACTTATCTGTATTTCTCTTAGCGAAGGTAATCCGGCAGTTCCTCACCGGCATCGCCGCCCAGAACATCCTCATCGTCCAGCGCATCAAAATCTGACTCTGCCGATGCCTTGCCGGACAGACGGTCACCATCCTTGACGAACTGTACGTTCCCCAAGCCGGCAGCCACACCGCGGTTGCCATTGGCGTTAAAAGCGTAGAAGTTCACACTGACGTTGCAGTAACAGCCGGAGTAGACCATCATCGGGTCTGTCACAGGCTGGACATGACGGTCCACGACCTGCGGTGCATCCTTGCTGGAGGCATTCACAAAGAAATGCTCCTGATAGTTCTCGTCGTCCGGGCGGTCGATGTCACCGTCACGCAGAGGCAGCTTCAGGTTCGGCGGGATCTTACCGCCCCACTTACGGGTCTTGCCATCCTCCTTGGCTGCCTCCACTGCCTTGTGGATTGCGAGCAGGGTCTTCTTGTCCTCCTTCGGGATCAGGCAGGAAACGGAATACTTAGCCTCGCCACCGTTGATGCTCTTTGCTTCAAAAATGTTTGCGAAAGAGATACGGCACGGAATCACGACCTTAGTTGCACTGGAAATCTTGTTAGCCATAATAAAAATCCTCCATCAATCTGTTTTTATGTATTGCTGCTGCCCTCAGTCGAGGACAGCAAATTCATCTTCCGCAGTCTGCAGATCGACTGCTTCTCTTGGGTCCGAATCCGGGACAAGTGCCAGCTTACCGGGCGGCTTGACCACATACTCTCCCAGAATCTCCTGGAACTTTTTCTTTCCCATGAGCTTTTCAAAGGCTGTCAGGGAGATCAGCTCCGTCTTATAAATATCGGTGTATCCGGCCTTCTCTGCCGCGGCCACCACCGATTTCGTATCAAGGAACTGTCTCTTGCTCCTGCCTTCGACCACCTTATACCCATCCCAGCTGACACCATGATTGATGGCCTCGGAACTGACATAGGCAAAGATAGCTTCGATCCATGACTCGATACGGTTCAGGGTCGGCAGCATCTTCTCAATGTCTGTCTTAGAAAGCAGTGCCGGGGATTTAAAGGTCGGCACGGAGGTGTCCGGGTCAAAGGATGCTGTTGCATCTGTTTCCTCGGTTTCATCCTCCAGCACGCCGGCATCCAGATCCAGAAATTCTTCTTTCACCAGAGCCATAGCTTCATCGGCACAGGCTTTACAGGAAGTTCTGGCACGGCAGAACCGGCACCAGTCCCCGGGAACCTGCTCGCCTTTTCCTTCAAAGGCCAGCTTTGCTCTCGGTCTGACATAAGTCTCTGCCCAGTCCAGCAGTTCCTCCACACTGCATTCAAACGTTGAAATATTTTCCAGTCTCGGCTGGATAATGGTCATGGACACCTTTTTGATGTTGTACAGATATCCGTAGGCATGGTAAGCACCCAAGGCGTACAGCATCATCTGCGGATTATGGTCACAGTTTACGAACACGCCCTTGCCGTTCTTATAGTCCATGACATACAGCGTCCCATCTGCGATGATCACGCAGTCGCCGGTGCCAAAGCCAGATGGAACCAGGTAGCTGTAATCCAGCCGCTCCTCCACCATGACCAGCGGATGCGGACAGGTCTCCTTAATGCGTTCCACCGTGGAAATGATGAACTCCGCATAGATATCCGTGTTCGCTTCCATCTCCTCATCCTCATATTCAGAGGTTGGGCGCTTCACCCGTTCATGCAGATATTTCCGCAGCTTATACTCGCCCAGCGCATGGGCGGCAGTTCCCTCCTCGGCATACACCGAGGATTCATTTGGAAAGTTCTGCTCCAGCCTTGCAGATGGCGTACAGTTCAGCCACCTCTTCGAGCTGGAAGCAGAAAGGATTGCATGTACTTCCGGCATGATGACCTCCCTTAAATCTGGGAGACATCTGCCAGAAATGCTTCGTACTTCTCTGCAGGCAGGTCAGACAGCTGGGCCACACCGTAGGTCTTCAGAAGCTGACCGATCTTCTCGTTGTTATCACGCTTCTTCTTGATCTTGGCGACAATGACCGCCGTGATCTCGTCCTTGGTGATCGTCACTGCAGACTGTGTTTCCTCCTTGGCAGCAGGTGTGTCCTTGTCCGTGGTTTTATCGGACGGTACTTCTTTTTGGCCGGTATCTTCTTCCCACGGCAGCGCATCCGCATCATCCACCGGATGCTCGCTCTCTGCGGTTTCTGAACTCTCGGAGTTTACTGCTTCCTCTGCCTCGCCAGAATCTTCTACCACAGGCACCTCTGCGGTTTCCTCGATGGCCGAAGGAGCCGTCTCTTCCACCTTTTTGGTTTTCTTGACCGGCTTCTTACGGGGATGCGAAACCGCCGGGCCTTTCTTTTCTGTTACAGGCAGTACCGGCTGCTCTGCCACCGGAAGCTCCAGCTCGTCCTCCGTCTTTGCATTTGCCGCCAGCATATCCAGCTGCTCGGATACGCCGGCAAACATCTGCGCCAGACCGTCAAAGACCTCGACCAGACCGTCCACGACTTTTTTCGGAGCGTTCAAAGCATTCAGTTCGTCCATCATGCGTTTGCCTCCTCTCCGGTTTCTTCCTCATCCCCCCACAGGTCATCCAGATAATCGGCCTGTGCCTTCAGGACTGCCAGAATGACCTTCTCACACAGACCGGTTTCCTTGTGGATGTGAGCCAGCATCTCATCGAAGTCGATGTCCTCTACCGGGTCATCTGCTTCAGCATCCGGCTCCTGTCCGAAACCGTAGTTGTACGAGGTCATACGCTTATCCATGTGGAGGTGCAGGTTCTTGATGCTGAGCGAAAGGAACGGAACACCAGACGGGCGTGCCGGCATCGGCTTATCCTGCTCCGGAGTTTCCGTTTTTTCCTCTGCCTTGGCAGGAAGCGGAACCTTTACCACCTTGGCGTCCTTCAGCATCTCGCTGATCATTTCCTCCAGAGTCATGCTCTTCTCGTTCTTATTCTCCATTGTCTTCCTCACTTTCTGCAGCTTCCTGCTGCTCTTCGGTTTTATCTTCCATTGGTATGTGATACTGCTTGGAAAACCTCTTCAAAAGCAGCTCGACCATGCGTCCCGGCTCCGGAAGATTGCAAACAGGCTTCTTCAGCTCATGTGCTCTCTTGATTTCCGCCGCCATCCCCTCGGATATGGTTTCGCCGAACACCCACACTTCATCCGCTGCTTCCAGCCACTGCATTCCAAATCGGATTCCTGTTGCACGCTCCTGCGCATCCTCATCCTTTAAGAACTGAGTAAAATACAGATGCGGAGCCAGTGGCAGGACTCCCATTGTGGTCAGAATCCTGCAGGCGGTCTTTGCCCTCTGGATGTTTGCCTCCATCTATGCCTTCCTGCACGGCGGGTCATTTACTGTCGGTCGGTACGGCGAGCAGATAAAAATCTTCTTCGGTGCCGATGCCAGCGGGAACCCGCCGGGCGGACGAGCCTCCTTAAAACCTTCTATCTTGGCGGTTGCATTCGCCATATTCATGCGTTCTGCATTCATAGGTTTTTCCTCCTGTTGATGTACTTGAGAGGTGGCCCTCTCATAAAGACCACCGTTTTGGGGCAAAAGTTAAGTAGTTCTTCAAAAACTTTTTCTCATTTTTTTGAGAGCACCCTTCATCGCATAATGGACAGCCGGTTTTGTTATCCCCAGCTCCTCTGCGATCTCCTGCAGCGTCATACCTTTATAGAAGTAAAGCTGGATCACCTCAGTCTGACGCTCAGTGAGCTTGCTCATGGCAGCGTACAGACGGCGAAGCTCCCTGTCAGCCAGCATCTCGGCATTGTCTTCATCCAGAAAATCCACCATAACGGCGGCAGACCAGTCGGAGCCGTCACATTCCAGGGAAACATTTTCTGAATCTGCCACACGCTTATTCAGGTTATGCTCCATCCGACGCTCACCTTCCATCAGCAGACGGACACTCCACTCAACATCCTCGAATGCTTCTGCCGGGATCACCTCGTAGGTCCCATCCGTAAAGTCATAGCGGTAATCGTTGCAGCGATCCACCGCCATGACTGTATGGGAGCCATCCACTTCATACACCGCATAGCCATTCTCATAAGCAGTCAGCTTTGCTCCATTTACCATTGTCTGTGCCACTGCCACCGGTTCCTTTTCCATAAGGGTCTTAAAGGTAGGGAGCTTCTTTTCCACCACAGTTTCGATCTTTGTCTTCAGCTCACGCAGGGTGATATGTGCGTTTACTGCAAGATCCGCAGCCATCTGTTCTGTCGCCTGAGCCATGTTCTTTGCTATCGGCTGGCGAACCTCCATCACACCTACTCCACCGTTAATTGCTACTGCTCCAGTCATCATGTTCATCATTGTTTTGTCCTTTCCCCCGGACTTCTGGGAGGGAAAGATACCGAAGCAGGACGCAGATGAGGCACCAAACCATCTGGCAAGGCTGTGAAACACAAAAAGCCCGATTCCAGAGATAGGTAGAGTGATCCCATTCGCATACCTCTAGCACCAGCAAATAAATCGCTGTACCGTGAGGTTCTGCTATGGTATCCTTCGCCTGCTCTAGAATCGGGCTTACGATATTTTTTATTTGTCCGAGAGATCACCGACAGATTCAAACTCTGTGGTTCTGTGGGCTTGTCCCTTGAACTGTTTATAGTCTACCAGTTGGAAAGGCGCTTGCAGATGGCGAGACCACCACACTTGATGTGGCGAATTTGCCACATTTTCATCTGCGTCTTGCAGAAAAGCAAAAAAATACCGCACAGTCTCATTCGACCATGCGGTTATCCTGCCATCTGCTGCGACTGAAGGAATTTCATCATGTTTCGGATAGTAATCTGCCCATCCTTCGTCAATTTAGCAAATTCTACTCCGATTTCTTCGGAGATCTCTACTGTTTTTTCTTTCTCCGTCAGAAGGTCATCTGTGCTGACATCCAGAGCGGATGCAAACTTCTTTAGGGTTTTGAACCCCCATTTCACCTTTTGTACCATTCTCATACTTGGAAATGTCAGCGCGGTCGATATCGACGGCATCACTCAGCTGCTTCTGTGACCAGCCTTTTTCCAGTCTGTAATTTCTTATATTTTGACCCAGGATGTACTCCTCGCTATGAATATCAACCACGCTTACACCTCCTTTCCAACCCGACTGATTTTTCATGTAGTTTCATGACCGGCGTTTTGATGAACTCAGGATACCATTTCTCCCATCTTCATTCGAGGACACCAGCAGTCCCAGAATCGCTCACCATGTAAGCCGCTAAAACCAGTGATTTCTTCTCTTTTTGGGTTGTTTTACCCCTTTAGACGTAACCACCGCCAGTTTATTGTGGGACTGCTTCTGTCACATAAAGAGGAAAAAATTTCTTTTTTGTCACCTTGTCTGGTGCTATAATAAAAGAAAAGACCACATCGTTTTGATGCAGTCTTACTTTAACAGGACAGGCACTTGAAGCACGGTAGATTGATGCTTGAAGTCCCCTTACATATACTTGATTTTCACTTACAGGAGGATAAATGCATGGAATTATGCTTTGGAATCTATGCCAAGATACTAAAACTCTGCTGTCGAAGCAGTGTACATAACAAAACCCTTGTCGATGCTCTGGTGAAAACCATCGATCCTGATTCAAAATATATCGACAATGATACTTCTGTTTCCCGCCTAATGAACTGTACTGCCAATTTTCCAGAGGTAACTGTTTCTGACAGCTATGGTCCAGTACGTTCAACAGATGGTTCTATTACCAACATTGTCGCCCTTGCCAGAAACACCAATGTACAAGAACTGACACCCATCTTTGAAGAATCCATCCTCCCCTTACTTGACCCTGACAAAATCACCTATGCCTTGTCTGCGCTTCAGTCTGTTATTACCTTGGATGTTTCTCTTGCTTACACGCACAGAATGACCTTTGAACAATGTATGGGGCATGACTCTGTTTTCTCAGCACAGATGTCTGCTATTGAGCCTTCTTCATTCCTCGCTGGGCTGTTTCTCTATACCGTTCTAACCAACGAAAACAAAAATGATGATATAAGTAGCATTGACTGGGGATTTATTGAGCAGGCAAGCACGGACAAACAAATTCGGCTTCTTGACTGTCAAACACCTGACAGTCTTTGTGCAGATGATTGCACCGAACTTTATCTCAATAAGATACTGCATACCTATGATAAAATTAAAACTCTTCTGTACAGTGAAGCCCCTGTGCCGTTCTATGACTTCTACGTTTGCAATGATATTTACAGATATGTCCCTATTTATAAGAACAACAAGAGATCCTATAAACGAGAGACAATTGAGCATGTTACAATGGAAAAGCTCTCAGATATCTCCTCTTGCATTATTCTTAGTGGCACGGGTGGTCTTGGAAAGTCCATGATGATGCGTCATCTTTTCCTGGACGCTACCAAGCGCCATACAAACACCGGCATTATTCCATTTTTCATTCAACTGAAAAATTATCGAGCCAACTTTGCCGATTTGATTGACTTCATTATCTTTGAGATAAGTAGTTTATTTTCTGGAATCAGTCGTGAGCGCATGATTGCAATTCTGGAATCAGGTAATGGCCTGTTCCTTTTTGACGGACTGGATGAAATCAGCCAGGAGACTGCAGTAAGTTTTCAGAGTGCATTGGACGCATTCATCAATCTATACACGAATAATCAATTCATTATTTCCTCTCGTCCATACGGTAATTTTTCCGCATTCACTCGTTTCACTGTAGTAAACCTAGAATCTTTTAGTAAAGCCCAGAGTCTTGAACTAATTGATAAGTTGGACTTTCGCTCTGATATGCCAGAAATAAAATCAAAGTTCCGCAAAGAACTTGACCTACGTCTCTACTGGTCACACCACGGCTTTTCTGATAATCCACTTCTGCTTTCCATAATGTTGATGACATTTGAAGAGTTTGCAGAAGTTCCATCCAAAATGCACATATTCTACCAAGAAGCCTATACTGTTCTTTCTAAGAAGCATGATGCAAACAAAGGCGGATTTCGCCGTGCCTTGAGTACAGGTATCACAACAGACCAGTTTGCTGACGTTCTTGCTCGCTTTTGTGCTATAACATATAATGATGAGAAATTTGAATTTTCATGGGCAGAAATGGATCGCTATTTTTCCAATCTAAAGTACAAATTTCCGCTCTCCTCTAAATCAACAGACGACTTCATTTTTGATGTTTGCTCCAACCTGTGTGTCATGTATTTGGAAAGCAATAGCTATAGTTTCATTCACCGCTCTTTCCAAGAATATTTCTGTGCACGATATTTTGCTCGACAAAAGGATAAGAACCTTGAAAGAATTGGCTACCTCTTTGAGCACAACAAACTTGCTCGACGTGGAGACCGTACATTTCAGATGCTTTATGATATGATACCGGAAAAAGTTACGGAGTTTATTTTGATTCCGTATCTCCGCGATTTACTCCAAAAATGTGACGATGAAGATGGATACCATACATTTCTCTGTGAGATATACGGAACTATGACCGTTGGTAGCGAACTTGTAGTTGATCGCGGTGAATGTGGAACAGCTTCTGTCCTTTACCAGTTCATTGAAGATACTTTTTGTATTTACCACGAAGATACCGTTGATGCTGATCTCATCGATGATGTCGATCTTCTCGCTTCAACAGAATACTATACTTTGACTGATGATGAAGATTATGAAGGCGATATCGTTGAAGAATCTGATATTCCGTTAGGTTTTATGGGCATATCTGATAGTGCTGGTAAGGTCTACGAGATTGATTGATCTGAAGTCTTTGGTGATCCTAACTTCTATCAGGATTTAATCACGAGTATTGATTCTAAGAGCTTTCCTCTCAGAAAGGAGTATGACGATATCCGCACACTCTACAACGAACTTGTTGACGAAATCTCACATGATGACGATGAGGACCTATTTGATATCCTCGACTAAATAAAAAAACCGAGATACTTTTCACGGTACCTCGGTCTCCCTTACCGCTGCTCTCCTCGGAACAGCGGTTTTTCATTATGTTGTTTCAAAATATCTTCGCATCTGCTCACAGTCAAATTCTCAGCGTTCAGCAGAAATTGGCGATACAGAAAATCCTGCTCTGTCGAACGCAGTTTTATGCCGGCCGTCCCCAGAATCTCCATCGAGATGAAGTACGGCACTTTCAAGGCCACACAGATTCCAACCACATGGGCAACCGATGGTCGATCCTGATTCAGATAATTTAAGAGAGCCTTCCTGTCTACGCCCAATTCAAAGGACAGATTTTCCTGCGTAATCCCTTTGCGTTTCATAATTGCTTTTATCATCTCTGCAAAATCATCCGGAATGTTTTTGTAGAATTCCAGCCACAACAGCCCATCATCTACCATCGCCTGGTTTTCTTTCTCATACTCTGAGCTTCCTGGCTCTGCCACCAACCTATAAGCCGCACGGTATTTATCCGTAACAGGCTCTGTCTTGTTTCGCGCCACCTTGCTGACAGCATATTCAGTCCGTCGATATCTTCCTCCGACCGTAAATCCAAGACAGCACTCTTCCATGTGGCACCGGGCATAAACGGTAAGATGTGGTTTTCCATAGTAATCCCGTAGAATGTACTTATCTGTATTTAAGCAGAAGTGCCCCTCAACGTACCGGTATCTCCCACTGCATATCACTCGCTCGAACTCGCTATCCGAAGCAGCCAGCAGTGCTGCATCCTTTGCGGAAATCGTAAAGGTCGTATTGGCCGGCCACAGCCATGTGCATCCGTGATCTGGAATCACCATATCATTCACATAGTTACGGATACCACCGGCTTCGCAATATCCAAGCTCGATCATACGGTATTTTGCCATTTGATATGATACTTCATACCGTTCTGCAAGCCCATCTACAATAGCTCGAATATTCTCTGGTGTCTTTTTCCAATTGCACTGCTTCAATCTGGCCTCGACATAATCGATCACATCATTTCGCTCAAGCAGTAGATAAGCCGGAAGCTTTTCACACTGCAGCTCCATCCAATCGAGCGCATCATTCTTGTGATGGTATCGCCTGTTCTCCCTGCGCCGGCTGGAATATGATGTGTACTTTCTCCCTGTCATCATCTGGAGCAGGAAGAACCATCTGTCCAAATACATATGGCAGCATTCATGTGCAATCGTGCTATTTCGTGTTGCGGCAGTTGTGCAGTTATCTTGATTTACCAGAATCGTTCCGGGTCGGATTATCTGGGCATAAGTTTTTCCACTGTCATCAAGCAGATGCGCTTCGCCGTAGTTGTAGTAAAGCTGTCCCATCACCGTCTTGTCTGCAAAGCGAACATCCAAAACCCGAAGTCCCATCCGCCTTGCCAGTTCCTCACTGCTCACTACTGACGCATCCCCACCGATCTCCCTCTTCGCCTCCGGGAAAAAATCATCAAGAATCGCATGGGCAATCGTCTCGTAGTCGCTGTTATATAGAATCGGTAGCAGATAGTCATTAGTATCAAATGCAAATCCTTATAGTGCCGGGTCATCTTCCCAATCTTTATATACCCAGACGAGCGGACCAATGCAGCATTGGTGGCACACTCGCAAATCGAAAATATATCTCAGCCGAAAATCTGCACTCTCATATCTTGTTTCGCCATTCTTATACTGTCCTTCTAACCTACTCTGCAATATCACATCGACCACAGTCCTGTCTGTTGGCTGCTGTAGCTTTGACAGTGTTTTTAAGTACGACCACAGCCGAACCTTCATTCCCTCAGCACCCGGCAACACTCCTGCTTCTTGAATCTGCTCTGTCTCCGTCCTCACGTAATTTTCTAAAACCGTCTGAAAATCCGCATGAAAAACATTCTGCAGTACCTCTGCCACAGAATATGGCTGGCAAATATCCGTCCTCTCTACCGGTTTTCCGTATGTCACGGGTACTGCAACTGCTCCGGCCCCCTGCCCTACATCAGTGTCCAATATCTCATAGTGCAATCCTATCACCCCTCAGAACATTCGTTTTGTCTCAATTATACACAGCATGGATACCAATTTCAATAGTAAAGCACAATATCTTTTATCTGTTTTCCATTTTGTTTCTCTTGAACGCACAATAATATTGTGCTATAATAAGGCTGTCAGATACTGAGCACTGAACAGTCTGACCAAGGAGGAAACACTATGGCTAAACTATCAAAGAAAGCCTCAGTAACTGTAAAACGGTCATCTGCTTCCAGCTCTGTTGTCTATCTTCCGCAGGCGGAAAAGAATGAACAAGCCGAATTTGCTTTCGGTGCCGTTATCCGTAAATACAGAAATAAAAATGAAATGAGCCAGCCAGAGCTGGCAGAACTCATGGGTGTATCACGTAACACCATTACAAACTGGGAAAATGATCGTGCACGTCCGGAAGTAGAAACTATTCGGGTTCTTTGCAGTATGCTCGGCATCCCCCTTTATGAACTATTCGGACTACCAAACAGTTCTCAGCTTACTTCTCACGAAAAAGTCGTGTTCGGACAGTATCGAGAACTGAGTCCCGTCGGCCAGCGCATCGTAGATCGGATGATTGAATCAGTTATGGGTGAAGAGCAAGATGCTCGTGATAGATACTTGGATGAGAACTATTTTCTGTCCGAGTTGCAGTCTACTCCTGCCGCTGCCGGTCCCGGCTGTGCTTTTATCGACACACCGCCAGAGTATATGTTTATAAAGAAAAACGGATACAACGAATCTGCTGATGCGTTGATTCGTGTATCTGGCGCAAGTATGGAGCCACAGTATCACAATGGCGATCTGGTGTATGTAAAGTATACTCAGTCTGTTGAAGATGGCGATATTGTTATCTGTTCTACTGCAGATGGTGCCGTCATCAAGCAGATGCTTAACCACAAGCTCTATTCATTAAATAAGGCACTCCCCTACGGTGAGAAGTCTGAAGACGATCATGTTACCATTGTCGGCAAAGTTCTCGGGAAGGTAAGTCCGCTGGAGCTTCCTGCTGATGATGACATCCATCTGCTTGAAGAAGTAAAAGCTCAGGAAGTCCGGGAGTTCAAGAAGAAGTATGGATTGCTGTAAGAGGTGATCATCATGAATAAAGAAAAGATCTATGTAAAAGTCGATTCCACATTCGACCCAACCGGTTTCATGCAGCCAACATCAATCACCTGGTCGGATGGACGTACCTTCCCAATCGAAACAGTGCGCGACTTTCGCCCCGCCGGGACTGCCGATAACGGTTACTCCGGTGACTGCTTCACTGTACTCATCCAGGGGCAGGAAAAGCACCTGTTCTTTGAGCACCTTGATTCACGCTTCAACGGTCGGTTAGGCCGGTGGTTCGTCGAGAGAGCCGGACATTAACAGCAAAATAACACCCAGCAAAGAAAGGAGGAAACCACACGATGCAACGCACTTATCTTGCGATAGATCTTAAAAGCTATTACGCAAGTGCGGAATGCGCCGCCCGCCACCTCGACCCACTTACCACAAATCTGGTCGTGGCAGATTCCTCCCGCACCGAGAAAACTATCTGTCTCGCTGTGTCTCCTTCCCTGAAAGCCTATGGCATTCCGGGTCGCGCCAGACTGTTCGAGGTCGTGCAGAAGGTCAAAGAGGTCAATGCGAATCGGTTAAGGGAAGCGGTACGATTAAGAAAAGCTGTGTATAAGGACGGTAAGCCATCCTTCTCCTCTGCTTCCTATGATTCCTTATCGCTTGCCGCCGACCCGTCACTCGAACTCTCTTACCTTGTTGCACCACCCCGGATGGCATATTATGAAAAGGTGTCGCGGCAGATTTATGGCATCTATCTGAAATACATCGCGCCAGAGGACATCGTGGTATATTCCATTGACGAAGTGTTCATCGATGCCACCTCGTACCTATCCCACTATAATATGACCGCACACGACCTTGCCATGACAATGATCCGTGAAGTGCTTTATACGACCGGCATCACTGCCACCGCCGGGATTGGTACCAATCTATATCTGGCGAAGCTGGCAATGGACATCACTGCCAAACACGCTGCGCCTGACAAGGACGGAGTCCGCATCGCTGAGCTGGATGAAGAGAGCTTCCGCTATCTCCTCTGGGATCACAAGCCACTCACAGACTTCTGGATGACTGGCCTCGGCACCGTCAAGCGACTAGAAAAGCACGGCATCCATACGATGGGCGAGCTGGCATATTTCAGCACCGTCAATCAGGATATCTTATATAAGGAATTCGGTGTTGACGCCGAACTGCTGATTGATCATGCTTGGGGTCTGGAGCCCTGCGGCATGAAAGAAATCAAAGCCTACAAACCCAGCACTAACAGTATCTCCGAGGGACAGGTGCTCTCCTGCCCTTATCCATATGACAAAGCCAGAATTATTGTCATGGAGATGGCTGACAGCTTAGTATTACAGTTGACGGACAAAGGTCTGGTTACGGACAGCCTGACACTGGATGTGGGTTATGATCGGGAAAACTGCGACAGCGGAAAGTACAGAGGTCCGGTACACATCGATCACTACGGCCGCACTGTTCCGAAAGGTGCTCATGGCAGCACAAAACTGGATAATCCGACCAACCTCGGAAGCATCCTGATCTCTGCCACAACTGAGTTGTTTGAGAGAATAGCTGATAAAACACTGACGGTAAGACGGATCACAATCGCCGCCAACCGTGTGGTCAAAGACGAGGGCTTCTTCCAAGTCGACCTATTCACGGACACAACTAAGCTGGAAAAAGAGAAAAAGCTGCAGAATGCGATGCTGGGACTCAAGAAGAAGTTCGGCAAGAACGCCGTTCTGAAAGGAACCAACTATCTGGACGGCGCTACGATGAGGGAGAGAAATCAGCAAATAGGCGGTCACAAGGCTAAGTAAGGAGGGAGAACATGGACTACAAGAACACACCGGAAGGCAGATCCGTCCAAAGTAAGTATGGCAAAATACTCCATGCTTCACGCCCGGAACCGCCACATAATCATCCCCGGATGCCGATGTCCAATCGTGCTAAAATCTTCTCTCCGTTTGCCGCCTTACGAGGCTATGAGGATGAGATTTCTTCTGAAGGCAGAGATCACCTTAAAGGAAATAGAATCGAGCTGTCTGAAGAAGGCAAGGAAGTTCTGAGTCAAAAGATCAGCCAGATTCGGAAAGGACAAGAGCTCACAATAAAATATTTCACGGACGGCTACTATGAGAGTATAGCCGGAATACTGGATGCTGTGGATGTGATAAATAAAGAACTGCGAATTTACACAGGATTTATAAACGATACCGGCAAAGAGCTGCCGACCATTATTGCATTTGAAGATATATTAGAGATTGGGGTGAATATGACTTGAACTACTACTTTTGCGATGCCTGCCGCTACTGCTTCTCTGCCGAGGAACTACCTGACCGTTGTCCAGACTGCGGAGCGGTAGCACACGATAATAAAAAGGCAGTACGGCCGGCGAGTAAAACGGAAATCGAGGAATTGCTCAAAATACAGAAAGAAGATAAGGAGGAAACACAAAATGAAAGCACATAAATATTGGTCACTCGGCGCACTTGCCTGCATGGCAGGATGCTTCTACACGGGCTGCAAGAAACTGATGCAGGCTCATAAGTATTTTGCTTGTGGCTCTCTGGTCTGCATGGGCATGGCAATCTACTCAGGCCACAAAATTGCACCGAAGAAGAAAAAAGCTGAAAAGCCTGAAAAATAAGAACACACGCCCTCGCCGCAACAAGCGAGGGCTTTTTTTGAACTCCAGGAGTTCACTTTATTTCCGTCACAAGCTATACACTTCCATCATGAGCCGAATTCCGCCTTTCAGGCCTTCCTCAAAAGCGGTCTTTTCCCATGCACAGCACACCGTTCCCTGCCGGTCCATGATCTTCTCCCAAAGCGGAATCTTATCTCCGACGTAGTCATCTACGAGCCTATCCATTCCATCCAGCCCTCTCAGCCACTCTTCCAGTTCCTTTTCCTTGGCCTTTGCTGCTTTCCCGGCATCTGTGTTTTTCTCTACTGGATTGTTTTCCGTGTAATGCTCGTAGATCAGATCCAGCAGGTTCTCCACTGGCGGATAATACTCTGGTTCCGTTTTCTTCAAATACTCTTCCAGCATTTCCTTCAATTTTTCTATAATGCTACCATCCTTCCCAACTGAGATTCATATCCTCAGTTACGGCACATATTACCGCACACTTCTGTACATAGCAACCTATTTTTTGCGGTCTTTTGGACGGCCCATCTTCTCCTTTACCTTGTCCGGCACATCGATCAGTCCGAACCGATAGAACATCCCATAGATGTAGGTCACTCCCCGGATATCGCCCAGAGCTTTCGGGCGGTCTACTACTTCTCCTTTAATATTCTTCAGCGCCAGCAGCACTGAACTCCATGCCAGGCTTTTACTATTCTCCCGGCGGTCAATCCACAGCTCTTTCGTGTACTCGCCGTTCCTGCCTTTCCGCACTTCGTAAGAAAATGGCAACCCGGAGTAGGTTTTAAATCCTACCCCGGCATAGGACACAACCACGCCCCAGAAGTTTTCTTCTGTCGGATTAGCCCTCCATCGCTTCATTGCTCTGTATCTCCGCTGCCGCTCTGCTCCGACACTAATCTTCCCTTTTTCTGCTGTGCTTGGGAAGTACACACCTTTCCGATATGGCAGGTACGAGGTGACGGAGGCTTTGGAAAGTTTCAGAGTGTTTGCAGTTGAGAGTATGGAGGTTTTGTAGTCTTGTGTTTCACGGTATTCTTGAAAAGTAGCTTGCACCTTCTCCGCCACTTCAGATTCATACACACCGGCCGTGATGAGCAGCTTCCGTACTTTGATTGGATTTAATCCTAGTTCTTCGCCGATGGCCTGCAAGGACATCTCAGAATCATAAAGTGCCACAGCACTTTCCATCTGCTCTTTCAGATTCTTCCCGGCATCATACTCCGGCTTCAGCTTCTTCCGGCCACCACCGGGCTTTCTGGTTTTCTTCATTTTACTCATGCAGCTCCAGCGGCAGTCCATCCGGGTCGTGGAAGAAAGTCATCTTCTTGCCGGTGTAATCATCCACGCGGATTGGCTCGCATTCAATGCCTACCTCCGCCATTTCATTCACCGTCTGCTCCACGCTATCAACGCAGAACGCAAGATGGCGTAGACCACAGGCCTCTGGACGGTTTACACGCTTCGGAGGATTTTCCTCAGCGAAAATCTCCAGCTCCGTGTATTCATTGACACGCAGATCCAGCTTCCAGTCCTTACGCTCTGGGCGATAATTTTCTCTGATGACAGAGAATCCCAGCTTGTTCACATAGAAATCCTTAGCTGCTTCATAGTCAGATACGATGATTGCAATATGATGTATTTTTGATAAATTCATTTTATGTCACACTCCATTTCTTCTACTTATGTTCTTCTTTTATTTTCGTTATAAACTATACGGCAGCCTTCAAAAAATACCGTGTGAACTTCTGGAGTTCAGTTTGTCCACACGGCATTTATTTTTCTTGGGTTCTTGTTTATCTCAGTTTTTCAAGAATCTCGTCCGCGCTCATGCCACTGGCTAATAATCTCTTAACCACACACTCGGCTTCAGCCTTCTTTGCTTCTTCAGCGGCCTTAGCATCTGCCTTTGCCTTCTTTGCTTCCAGCATTGCCACTTCTTTTTCGGCCTTTTTCAGAGCAGTCTTCTTCTCTTTCAGTGTGTTCTTCTGCTCTTCAATCGCTTTCTGGATGGATACGATCTCAGTATTCAGAGATACAATAGTCTCCTGCTTCTCTGCTATCTGGGTTGAATAGTTGGTATTGGTTTTGGGACGGTTTTTGCTGCCTTTCGTTCTGGGTATATGTGATAACCTCTTTCCTTTTATAGTTGTTTAAGTATAGCACTGTGTTGGGGTGAGGGCAATATACTATTATTGTTCACTATTATCTCCCAATAGGGAAACCGCCTTATTGTAGACCTGTATTCCAATCTTACTTTCAACCAAACCGCATAAAATGCCAATTACAAGTGCAGGCTTGATATCTGTAAAAGCCTTGGAAATATCTACATTTCCAATTTTTACATCTATAAGACCAACATTCATTAATAGTGCAAAAATCAACGAAGCAACTGCAATATAAATCAGACGGATAACTGGCGTCATTTTGTCTTTTTCCAATGAAGCAAGATCCTCAAATTCTATTTCAAATTTTCTTGCACCAAATGAAACCCATGTTCCTGTTAAGGCACCAATTATAATACATAATACTGAAATACATCCTATCCATCTTGTAAAATAGAAACATATTCCTAGCACTATACTTGCTATTGCGCCAATAATTAAGGCATCTATCCCTAAATATTTCATATAGTGGTTCTTGATACGTTTTCCTTCTACAAGAACTATTTCATCTTTCAACTTCATTAATGCAAATTCTGCTGTTTCTGTCTGTGCCGGATTTGCCACAAGTCCAACCTGAGACAAGGAAAGTAGCTTATCAAAATACTTTTTCTTAGTTTGTTTATCCGTGTTTTCTAATGCTTTAATGATATTGCAGGCAGATTCTGCTTTTACATACAGTTCTTGTTGATCCTTTGGAATAACACTATCCATAGTTGAATTAACTTGGAAACTGATATCAAATTCCTCTTCTGCATTTTCACATACAAGAAAGTGTCCTTCCATTATAACGGTCTCCCACAGGTTTTACACACATCTCCCGACATCTGTAAGGAAAATCCGATTGTATCAATTACTTTACTTAACGACTGAAGTTCCATCAATAAATGAAGTTCGTCCTCTGTTTTATTTTCTTTTTCTATTAGCTGAGCTTTTAGTTTTCTTAATTCTCTATAATCCATCATAGCTCCCTCCCACAAGTAGGGCACACTCTCGTTGACATTGAAAGGCTATGCTTCAGAAATACGGGTGTATTATCGAGAGCCTCAAGTTCAGCTTGGATTTTTTCTCGATCAATTCTTATATTTGATTCTCCTGCCTGGAGGTCATTTAAAAGTTTTTTCAACTCTGGCGATAACATATATTCATCTTCTTTCAATTTAACATAAAAATCTATCACATCTTCGCCGATCATAATAGATCGTTGCCTGCTGCTCACCACGGAGAGGTGTGTGATTCATTCGAGCAGCGTAGGGAGCTACCGCTCCCAGTATATCACAATTTCAGCCAGTTTTACAGACGCTTTCTTACCTTCATCACCGCACAGTACATCAATCCACCGACTGTGTTATAGAAGATGTCTGATAGCTGGAACGTTCCTAAGCGAAGCAATAATTGCAGCATTTCTATGCTTATCGAAAAGATAAATGCTATCTTTCCGCTTTGCCACAGGATCTTCTTCCAGCCGTTTCCAATTTTCTCTCCGAACGTCCACATCACTACTGCTGAAAACGGTACCATCATGATTACATTCTCGATGCACTCGGTGGTCAGCTTCTGTTCGCCATTCACAGTCTCCCAGATGCCCCAGCCACCCATGACATCGGATAAAGGATTCATCCACAGCTGACGGTTCAGCAATGTGCGGAACAGAATAAGAGAAGTCACAAAGGCCAGGAAGAATAGTTTCCGAAAGAACTCGCTCTCTTTAAATTTCTGATACCAGGTCACTATGGCATTCTTCCAGCCTTTGCCTGCATGTATTGGCTCATAAGCATAAAGATAGAAAAACATGGCTAGGAAGGAAAGCAGGAGTGAAAATCCAAATGGCTCATAGAGAGCAGTCAGGATGTTTGTTAGGATCTTTCCGAGTAAATCAATCGTTTCTTTCATCGCTGTTTACAGATCACTGAACAGGTCGGCCTTATACACGCCGTTCTCCAGCATCTTCTTGAAACTGTCCTTTACTGCAGCAACGTCCTCATGGCAGGTCATTCCGTACCAGGTGTCATTGGTCTTCAGAACTTTCACAGACATCTTTCCCTGCTCCAGTAGTTCACCGATGAAGATAGGGATCAGATACTCTGCTTTCAACGGATTGCCCGGAACTTCTTTCTCAAAGAACTCTTTGAAGCCTTCCTCCAGAACATCCAGAAAATCAGGAGTCAAGCCCCACATATTCATGGATACCAGAGAATTCACATCAACAACCACACCGTCTGCCTCTGCTCCATCTGCAGTCTTTACGATGTTCTTGGTTTCCACAACCTCAGTCAAATTGTTCTGGTCGTCCATCTTGCAAACACCACGGGTTACACCGCCATTATCGGACAAAGTATTCTTCAGCACGAAGCCTGCCATGCAGGACTCACCGCCATTTACAAGATACTCATGAACAGCCTTAAAGCCCTCCTTGCCATAGTAATCATCTGCATTGATCACAATGAACGGAGTCTTGACGACCTTCTTCGCTGCAAGCACAGCCTGACTGGTTCCCCACGGCTTTGTACGACCTTCCGGCAGAGTTCCCGGAATATCGTTAATATCCTGGAAAGCATAGTCTACAGTTACATTGTGAGAGGAACAAATGGAGGCAATGCGATCTCCGATGACCTCTTTGAACTCCTTCTCGATATCCTTTCAGATGATAAATACTACATGGTTGAATCCAGCTTCAATTGCATCATGGATTGAGTAGTCCATGATGATATGATTAGAAGCATCCACCGGCTCCAACTGCTTAATTCCTGTTCCGAAGCGACTGCCAATACCGGCGGCCATGATAAGTAATGTTGTTTTCATAACTTCTTCCTCTTACTAACTTTTATTCTACTGTCACACTCTTCGCCAGATTTCTTGGCTTATCCACATCCAGGCCCTTGGCTACAGACACATAGTAGCCGAGTAGCTGCAACGGAATCACTGCCAGGCCACCAACAAAGTGCTCGTCCACCTTTGGAACATAAACTGTGAAGTTTACCTGATCTTCGATTTCATACTTGCCATAAGTAGTGAGCCCCATCAGATAAGCACCACGGCTCTTGCACTCCAACATATTGCTGATAGTCTTTTCATAGAGTTCGCTCTGGGTCAGCACGCCGATGACCAGTGTTCCCTGCTCAATCAGGCTGATGGTCCCGTGCTTCAGTTCACCAGCTGCATATGCCTCCGAGTGAATGTAGCTGATTTCTTTCAGTTTCAAACTACCTTCCAAGCAGACAGCATAGTCAATGCCACGACCTACGAAGAACACATCGTGTGCATTGGCATACTTTGCTGCAAACCACTGAATGCGCTCTTTATCTTCCAAAGTTTTCTGCATCTTCTCCGGGAGAGTCAACAGTTCAGAAATATAGTAGCTGTACTGTTCTTCAGTGATTTTTTCTCTAACCTTCGCAAACTGAACCGCCAGACAGTACATGGCTGCCAGCTGTGCACTGTATGCCTTGGTCGTTGCAACAGAGATTTCTGGACCAGCAAGGGTGTAGAACACTTTGTCCGCTTCACGGGCAATACTGCTGCCTACCACATTGACGATTGCCATTGTGGTTATGCCTTTTTCTTTTGCAAGTCGCAGTGCAGCCAATGTATCTGCTGTCTCGCCAGACTGGCTGACAACGATTACAAGTGCCTTCTGATTGAGCGGCATCTTCCGATAACGGAACTCGGATGCGAGTTCCACACGCACTGGGATATCCGCTATATCTTCCAGCACATACTGAGCAGCCATGCCCACATGCCATGCAGAGCCACAGGCAACAATATAGATCTGATCAAAGTTTTTAATTTCGTCCTCGGTGATCTCCACACTGGATAGGTCGATAGCGCCGTTCTTGATCACAGAGTTAAGGGTATCCTGAACAGCTTTCGGCTGCTCATGGATTTCTTTCATCATGAAATGCTCAAAGCCGCCTTTTTCGGCAGCCTCGGCATCCCACTTGATTTCAGTGGTCTGCTTCTCGATCTCATCTCCATCGAGATTATAAAAATGAGCCTCGCCTGGAACAAGTTTTGCAAACTCAAGGTTACCAATATAATATACATTGCGAGTGTATTTCAGAATTGCCGGAACATCCGAAGCCACATAAGTTTCACCATCCGCAATACCGATAATCATCGGGCTATCCTTACGCGCCACCCAGATCTCGCCCGGATAATCACGGAACATCAGCTCAAGCGCATAGGAGCCACGGACAC
>OFMH01000275.1_pt1 | contig 38950 bp, 52 predicted proteins | sample 1541761 | NCBI WGS metagenome assembly OFMH01 (sample SAMN04209249, study PRJEB22552) | human gut metagenome | biome: gut; material: feces | host: Homo sapiens | place: USA: Oklahoma
CGGCAATAAGAGTGTATTGAGCGGTGTACCCGCTGCCCTCCCCTCGCTCATCAAGGCTTATCGTATTCAAGACAAAGCCCGTAATGTAGGTTTCGACTGGGAAGAGCGTGAACAGGTATGGGATAAAGTGAAGGAAGAAATCGGAGAATTTCAGGATGAAGTAGCTAATATGGATAAGGACAAGGCAGAAGCTGAATTCGGCGACGTCATGTTTAGCCTTATCAATGCAGCGCGTCTCTACAAGATCAATCCTGATAACGCTTTGGAACTTACCAACCAAAAGTTTATCCGTCGCTTCAATTATTTGGAGGAACATACTATCAAGGAAGGAAAAAGCCTGAAGGATATGTCTCTTGAAGAGATGGATGCTATTTGGAATGAAGCAAAGAAAAAAGGACTGTAAGACCTATGAGTAACATTGATTTACATGCCATCATTGAAAGATGATTGGGAGTTCATAATACATGCCAAACAGGATATTCCACTATTGATTGCAGAAATAGAATACTTAAAATCAATGCTATCTAAATAAAAAAATAGAGGCTCTATTCCGTGCGAGTAGAGCCTCTATTTTACTCAAACAGAGCGTCTAACTCGTATGAATAGACGCTCTATTTTTCTTTATTTCTTCTTCGAATCGTTTCCTTTATCCTTGCCACGATTCATTCCTTTTATCATCTCCCGGTGGAAGCGCATTTCCGCACGCTGCACGAGAAATATCTTCTTACTGGAAAGAATCTTTTTGAACTTACCCAGATAAGTCTTATCAAGTTGATCGGCAGCAATACGATTGTTGGCTATCTTATCGTTGATTTCTGCATATTGAGCTTCCGTCGTCTTATCATCCTTGCCTTTGCGCATCAAATCCCACGATTCATCATTCAGCTTCTTCTTCTTATCCTGGAGTTCAAAATAGACGGGAAAGAACTTGGCTGCCTCCTTTTTACTCAATCCTGCCTGTTCGGTAATGAATTCCTTTTGTTTTGCCCTGAACTCCTCCCGGGATAAATGCTGGTCACATCCGTCAGCAGCCCAAAGAACAGGCATGAAGCCACACAACAAAACAACCCATGCGATTAGTTTTCTCATTTTCTGTATTCAATCAGTTTTAATAAATCATTCTACACTTGCGTCACTCAAATAAACATATAACGAATAATCATCCAGCATAGCGCGGTCCAGTGCCACATCCAGCATTTCGTCCGATACGACTTCAGTATCCGCCTCCGTCACCGCCACTTCATCGACCGCAGCAGGTTTGTGATCTGTCGACGCCACCCGTATAATCAAGGCAGCCCCCACAAACATAGCTACCATATAGAGCAATGGTTTCAGTCTTGTCCATGTACTGACAGGTTCTTCCTTGAAAACCACTTTCTCTTTTTCAGGAAGTTTATTCATCACTTCTGAAGTCAGGTTCTCAAAGTAACCATCAGGAACTTTGAAGGAATCTTCCTTACCAAGTTTCTTCAATAGGATATCTTCTTCTTTCATACGTTTTTCTCCTCTCTTTTCATTAGACAGTGTCTCATTTAAAAGGTTTAATCTATTTCTTCTAAAAAAATCATAAGTCTTTAAATTAAACCTTTTAATTTTTTTCAATATTTTCACCTCACTTTATTTGAGTAATCTACTCAAGAGAGCATCCTAGAAAAACTATGACAGGTCTTTATTTTTCTATGTCTAGGATACTCTATTCAGTAGGTTAAAAAATATTATTAATAATTTTCAGGTAAACTCCATTTTTCACATAATCTTGCATGAATTTTATTTTGTGATACTCTTATTTCACTTTCTATATAGTCAACAATAGTTTTTCCATCATCTGTAACTCTCATTATCCAAGTTGCTGTCCCATTTGGTACACTATAAAGTCCATTAGGATCAGCTTGCTGTATAACATTTGTCTGATCTCCCCAATGAGGACCCATATCAAGATCTCTAGTTATTGTTATTTTTTCTGGATTAGTATATTGAGTTGTATAAGAAATTCCAAAACCTATACATTTTCCTTCGTATACCCATTTTCCACTCATGTTGTTTTTAGTGTAAAAATAGTTTATTAATTTTGGATTATCTCTCATTTCAAGAATTTTTTTTAAAGTTTTTTTCTCATAAAAATTTGAAATATTAGGCAATCCAACACTTTCAATAGCTTGTTTAGATAATGTCTCTTGTTTCTCTCTTTCTATATCAGTTGATGTTTTTTGTGCTGGAACTGATTCACAACCTACAACTATCCCTATTACAGCACCTATCATTAGTAATTTTTTCATTCTTAATATCCTCCTCTAATACTTTCTAAAAAATGTTTTAAATTATTATTTTCTATCAAATTGCTATCAAAATTAGCAAATTCAGATTTTATATTATTAGCTATTATTTGTTTATCTTCATCATTAGCTAAGTCATATTGCATTTTATAGTTATGTAATGTTTGAATTGAGTTTTCTACATAAGGTTTAGAGCTTTTAAAAATTTCTCTATCACTATTCATTATACTTTTTCCTACTTCTGTTCTAACTGTTTTATTGTATAAAACATTATATTTAGCACAAGAAAATGGTAGTACTAACAATAATAATCCTATCCCTAATATTCCTATTATACCCATTATTTCACCTCCTTAAAAATTGTTTAAAATTTTAAAAATGTCACCTCCATATTAGTTTTTTAACTTAATTATAAAATAAAAAGTTTTTTATCTTATTAAGAGTATAAGACAAATAACTTATAATTGTCAATATATAAAAAAATAATTTTTTATACTTACATTTTTTATAAGTTTTGTAGTAAAATAAAATAAGATTTAAAACTTAGGAGGCAATAAAAATGTTTGGAAAAATGTTAGAAGAAATTATGCAAAAGAAAAAAATAAAAGTTAAAGATTTAAGCATATTATCAGATATAACAGAGGGGTATATTTCAGACTTAAAAAAAGAAAAAGCACTTCCTAGAAGAAATAAATTAGATGCAATTTTAGAAAATCTTCCACTAACTAAGGAAGAAAAAGAGGAATTATTTTTAGCTTGGGAGAAAGATTCTGCTCCTCCAACATTTACTGAAAAGTATGAAAAGTTAAAAAAGGAAAATGAAGAGTATAAAGAGATATTGGGAAACTTAGAAGATTCTGACTTATTTGATCAAATAAAAATGCAAAAAAAAGTTACAGAAAAACTAGAAAAAGAGAAAGAAAAAAGTGATATTTATCTCCAACTTTTTAAAATGATGTCTGAAGAGGATAGAAATTATATCTTGAAAAATATACTTAGAAATATTGAATGTGACTTAAGAGAGAAAAAAATTTATGAAGAAAATAAAAAAGAATTAGAAGAACTAAAAAAAGCTATTGAAGATGGAATTAAGTATGATTTTTAAAATAAAAGAATAATTTTTTAGAGCAAAGATTTTTATCTTTGCTTTTTTTTATGTTGACAAAATTAGATTTGTAACTTATTATTAAATTAATAAGAAATATAAATTATTAAGAAGGAGGGCGATCAAATGAAAATTTCTCAGATATTAAGAAAAAGACTAGATGAATTAGTTTTTTCCAAAATGTCCAAGGCTGAATTATGCAGACGTTTAGATATAAAACCACAGTCATTGCAAAATAGCTTAAAGCAATGGGAAGCTGGAAAAGGTTTTAGAATATCTACAGTAGAAAAAATAGCAGAAGTAACAAATATTCCATATGAAGAGCTCTTCAAGTTACCTAAAGAAGGAAATTAATTTTTATCAATTTTTTTCTTTAAAGCAATTACTTTTTTTAAAAAATCTGAAATTGTAATTGTTGACTTATTGTTATTTTTTTTATTTTTCATAAAATTCTCCTTATATATATTTTTAGATAACATTATCTATTTAATTATAGCAAAAGAAAGAAATAAAAGGAATAAATGGAGGTACTATGGAAATACAAGAAAGATATAAATTTATGTATAAAGCATATCTAGGAACAATTATTCATGAAGGAATAGAAAAAAAGTTAATTGTTGATAAAAATTGCAGTGGATCATTAAAAGATATTAAACGCAAAGCAAAACTTTCAAAAGAAGCTTTTCCAGATGCCACTATAATATTTTATCAAAAATTCTCTAATGGTTGGCAGGAAATAAAAGTTAATTATTAAGTGAGATCTGTTTACTTCTCTCCTGTAAAATGCAATTTTTAACTAACAATTTTCTTCTAAAAATTTAAACAGATCTCATTGAGTAATTAAATATTAGTAGGAGTAATCCTAACTTTATCAGAGAACATCAATCAGATTGATGTTTTTTTATAAAGTAATAAAGGAGAAAAAAGATGGTAGGACTAGACAGGGCAGTGGTCTGGGTAGAACTGGAGGTTGAAGCTGACCTTGTCATTCTTGCAATACAGAAAAGATTTAAGGAGATACAGCCTAAAAAACTTGCTGGAACTACCCAAACTTTTATTATTAATCAAGATAATATTAATGAGATTAAAGTTAGAGAAAAACAAGACAAGGTAGTAGTAAAAATAGATTTTTCATATGCTAGATTTGGGAATTTAGATAATCTATATCCTTTATCTGACAGTACAAAAAAAATGATTGTAGATATGAAAATATTAACTATTTTGGAAGATATAACTCTTGAAAAAATAAGTTTATCTCAAATTAAGTATGATTATTTAGAGATCTGTATTCAAGAAGATATTAAGTCTTTTTATGATTTTCACAATATTATTATTACTTTTTATAAAGCATTAAGTAGAAATATAAAAGCTAAAGAAAGACTTCAATTTAATAATTTTGATGTAAATCAAGATTTCTTTTATTCCACAGGATTTATTTTTCAAATGGATAAAGGTTGGAAGTTAAGACTATACAGCAAGTCCCATGAGCATAATAAAAAAAATATCAATAAAAGTTATGGGGCAAAAATGAGAATAGAACATAAGCTTTCATCAACAATGATTAAATATTTTGGATATTCAAATATAGTTGAAGATTTGACTATTGAGTATCTAAAAGAAAGTGTAGTAAATAAAATTGGTTTAATTTTGGTTAAGTATCTTACTTCAGAGATAGAGAGAGATATAAAAATACTTTTGGAAAAGATGAAAGGCTATAAATCTAGAGAGATAAAAACATTAGTAAGAGATCTCCAAGAGCATATTTTAGATGAAAAAACTATAAACTATGTAGTTACTACCTTAGCAGAAAAAAGTTATAGTCAAGTAAAAAGATACAGAGTTCAAGTTAAAGAAGCATTAGAGGAAGCTCAAACAAGAGGGAGTCCAAAAAGAAATAATTTTGGGAATAAAGAGAGATTAGAATTCTTTATAAACAATTTATTACAAATTAAAAGTAAGGTTAAATGTTCATATAGTGAGGGTTTAACCATTTCATTTATATAAAAGGGTCATAAATATGAGCCTTTTTTGAAGGATTTTTTTATAAGAGTTCCCTAAAAATAAGGGTTTTGGAGCTGTTCCTCGCGTGATAATAATATAGGTTGCGGGGATTTCTAAAACAAAACAGTTATAAATTCAAGAAATAACTTAACTTTTTATACGAAATTCAACGAAGGAAGGTGAGATGAGTGGAGATATTAGAAATAGAAATAGAAAAAATAAGTTTAGATGAAAATAATCCTAGAACATCTACTTCAGAGCAAATAGATAGCTATAAAAGATTATTTACAAGATTAGGAATGATTATTCCAGTTATCCTAAGTTATGATAATAAAGTTCTTTATGAAAATGGGAAATTTGAAGCAGCCCAACAATTAGGATTTAAAAAAATTAAAGCTGTAAGAATAGAAAAACTTACAGATGAGGAATTAAATGCTCTTAGAATTTTAGAAGTAAAAGCACAAGAGCAAGGACAGTGGAATGAAAAGAAACTTTTTGAAATTCTATCTAATATGAGTGAAGATCTAGTAACTATGATTGATATTGATATGCAAGCTTTAGAAGAAAAAATAGGCATGGAATTAGATAATCTTGATGAGATAAAAGAAGTTGATACACCAGAAGTTGAAGAAAATTATTTTTCTCAGCAAGGAGATATTTATTTGCTTGGTAATCATAGACTAATGTGTGGAGATTCAACAAAGCTTGAAGATGTTAAAAAATTGATGAATGGAGAGATAGCATCATTGATGGTAACAGATCCTCCTTATAACATAGATTATGAGAGTGACTCTGGAATGAAAATAAAAAATGATAATATGCAATCTAGTGAGTTTTATAGTTTTTTAAGTAAATTTTATAAAAATGCCTTTGAAGTTCTTGAGGAAGGAGCTGTATATTATATATTTCATGCAGATTCTGAAGCAATAGCATTCAGAAAAGCATTAGAGGAAGCTGGATTCAAGTTATCCCAATGCTTAATATGGGTAAAAAATAGTTTTAATTTATCCAGACAAGACTATAACTGGAGGCATGAACCATGTTTGTACGGTTGGAAACCTGGCAAATCTCACTTCTTTGTAAAAGATTTCACACAGGACACAGTGATCGAGGAGATAGAAAGTTTAAAGAAGAAATCAAAAGAAGAGTTAATTCAATACATAAATTCTCTAAGAGAGGAGCTAGAAAAAAGTTCAACAATTATAAGAGAGAATAAGCCATTAAAAAATGATGTGCATCCTACAATGAAACCTTTAAAACTCATTGCAAGACTAATGCTAAACTCTAGTAAAAATAATCAAAATGTCTTAGATCTATTCGGAGGTAGTGGAAGTACTTTAATAACAGCTGAGCAGCTAAAAAGAAAAGCATATTTAATGGAGTTTGATCCACAGTTTGTTGATGTTATAGTCAAAAGATATAAACTTTTAGGAAAAGAAGATATTACTCTGATAAGAAATGGACAAGAGTATAACTGGCAAGATATTCAAGAAAATTTTAAATAGGAGCTCTAATGAATATTATAGAGAAACTAGATAAAGAAAAATTAGGAATATTGCATCTCTATATGCAACTAGAGAAACAGAAGTTTGGAAAAACTAAAAAACATAGGTATGAAGAGATAGCAAGAAGAACTAAAAAGTCTATAAATACAATTAAAAGTTGGATAGCTAGATACTATGTTAAATATCTTGCTTGTTTAGAGGAGATAGCAGTAGTTGAAGAAAATGCAACGATATGCAATTTAGAGGGCTTGACAGAAAAACAAACAGCTTATGTAATTGCAAGAATGAATGGATATAGTACACAAGAGGCTAAAGAGATAGCAGGATATGCTAAGAGTACCAAGGCAGCAGATATAGAGAAACATCCAAAGATTCAAAAGACAATGATAGCACTAAGAGAAAGATTATTTGAAGATACAAAACTTGGAGCTGAACAAATAGCTAATGATTTAAAAGAGATAGCTGTATTAGGAATGAAAGGTATTGAGGTTATAGAAACAGTATATCATGATGAGAGCAACGGAACATTAGGAAGAATAACTTCTAGGAATGTTAAGAAAAAAACAATATATAATCTCTCAGCATCACAAGCAGCATTAAAAGAAATAAACAATATGCTTGGTTATGAGTATATGGGAGAGATCAAAGCTGAAAGAAAGGCTGGTAAGTTAGAAGAAGAGCTTCTTGAACTAAAGATAGAGAAAGCTAAAAAAGATTTAAACAAGGAGAATGTTCCTAAAGTCCTAGACTAGCCCCAAGGTACTGTCTAGCCTAAATTCCATTGTGGCTCTGCGAGGTCCGAAAGTTTTCAATTCTGGGATTTTTTTAGGGTTTGCCAAAAATTTTTTGAAAAATTAGTAGGCAATTTTTATAAAGGAGAAAAGGAATGCAGGAACTAATAAAAATTGAAATTAGAGATGGAAAACAGTTAGTAAGTGGAAGAGAACTTCATAAATTTTTAGAAAATAATGAAAGATTTTCTAAATGGTGGGAAAGAATGATTAGTTATGGTTTCATAAAAGATAAAGATTTTACAAGTGTACAAAAAAGTACGTTTGTAAATAATGGAGCCAAAAAAGAAATTGGTGACTATCTAATGAAAATCTCAATGGCTAAGGAATTATCAATGCTCCAAAGGAATGAAAAAGGCAAACAAGCTAGACTTTACTTCATAGAATGTGAGGAAAAATTAAAAGCAAAGTTACCTCAAACTTACCTAGAAGCATTAAAAGAACTTGTCAAAGTTGAAGAGGCAAAATTGCAGTTAGAAAATAGAGTTAATAATTTAATCCATTCTAAAAAATTATATACCACTACAGAAATTGCAAAGGAACTAGGATTTAAAAGTGCAAATGTTTTAAATCTAAAGCTAGAGGAAGATAAAGTTCAGTATAAAGTCAATGATACATGGGTATTAACTAGCAAATATGCTGAAAATGACTATGTAAGCATTAAACAAACTGAACTTGAGAGTGGAAAAATAATTTATGATAGAAAATGGACAGGACTTGGAAGAGATTTTTTAATAGCTAAATACAGCAAAGGAAATTAAATGAAACAGCCAGAGGTAATAGCCACAGAGAGTAGAATGGCAAAAATATTTGGATTCTCTGAAAGAAAAGTTAGAGATTATTTTAAGGATGCTAGGGTTGCTCCAGCAAAATATGATCTACTTTTATCAATAAAAATTTTTGTAGAAAACTCTTCAGGAAAAGATGAGATAGCAGAAGCAAGAAAAGTGGATACAGATATGAAAAAATTTAAACTTGCAATACTTCAAGGGGAATATCATCACAAAGATAGTATTGAATTGCTTGTTTCTGATATGTTAGCAAGGTTTAAAGCTAAACTTACAGCTCTTCCTACTAAGGCAAGTATACAATTGTTAAATATTAGCAGTAGAAGAGAAATAGAAAATATTTTAAAGACTTTGATAGGAGAGAGTTTAAAAGAACTATCAGAGTATAAAGAATTAAAAATGGAGGATATTGATGTTGATGGAGCAGAGGACAATTAATTTTTTTGCAAGTTTATTAAAAATATTAGAACCTGCTCCTGATTTGACCATAGGAGAGTGGGCAGATGAGTATAGAATTCTTTCTAAAGAGAGCTCAGCAGAGTCAGGTAGGTGGTCAACAGATAGAACTCCATACATGAAGGAGATATATAACTGTTTAACAGATACTCAAACTGAGTCCATTACTATAAAAGCTTCATCTCAGACGGGAAAATCGGAGATGCTTTTAAATGTTCTTGGAAGATATATGCACTTGGATCCATGCTCTATCCTCTTTGTTCAACCTACAGTAGAAGATGCTAAATCATTTTCTAAAGAAAGAGTTGAACCAATGATAAGAGATACTAAAGTTCTACGAGATCTAGTAAAAAAAGCAAATAAAAAAGCTGAAGGAACAGTTCAAGGAAAGATGTTTCCAGGAGGCTTTGTAAGATTTGTTGGAGCAAACAGTCCATCTGGACTTGCCTCAAGACCTATTAGAATAACTTTACTAGATGAGGTAGATAGATTTCCACAATCAGCAGGAGAAGAGGGAGATCCAGTTAAACTTGCTGAAAGAAGAACTACAACTTTTTTTAATAGAAAAATGCTGAGAGTATCTACTCCAACAGATGATACAACTTCTAAAATTCAAAAATTATATCTTGAAGGATCACAAGAGGAGTGGTGCTTAGCTTGTCCTCACTGTGGAGAGTATCAACCTTTAAAATGGGAGTATATCCATAATGATGGAGGAGTTATAAAGATGGAGTGTCAAAGTTGTGGAACTATGGAAGTTGAAGATCTTTGGAAAAAGAATAACCAAGCAACAGGAAAATGGATTGCAAAATTTCCAAAAGAGAAAGTTAATAGAAGTTTTCACCTCAATGCTTTAGCTTCTCCATGGGTAACTTGGAATGAAATGTATGAAGAGTATCTTAGAGTAAAAGATGATGAAATGAGAATGAGAACTTTTACAAATACTATGTTGGGAGAAACATTTGTTTTACATCTAAACGAACAACTAGATTATGAAGCTCTTTTCGAAAGAAGAGAGGAATATGGAGCAGAATTGCATCCTAATATAAAATTTTTAACTGCTGGTGTTGACGTTCAAGATAACAGGCTAGAAGTTTTAGTTGTTGGATGGGGATATGGATATGAGAGTTATGTAGTTCAATATAGGGATTTTCCAGGTAGTCCAGGGAAAGAAGATGTTTGGATTAAACTCGATGAGTTTTTAAGAAAAAAATTCTCATTTAAAAATAAAAAGCAACTTCCAATAGCTTGTACATTGATTGACTCTGGAGGACATCATACAGGAAATGTATATAAATTTGTTGCAGGAAAGGCTGTAAGAAATATATTTGCAATCAAGGGACAGGGAGGATTTGGAGTAAACATTCTTAATGGGTTTAGGAAAACTACTAAGAAAGGAGTCCCAAGCATAAACTTATTAAGTTTAGGAGTAAATGCCTTAAAGGACTTAGTCTATACAAGATTAACTATTTTAGAGGGAAATGGAACAGTTCATTTCCCAGCAGATTCTACAAAGGGTTGTGGAATGTCATTTTTTGAAGGATTAACAGCAGAGGTAAAAGTTAAGACTATATCAGCTAAAGGAGAAAAAATTGAATGGCAAGTACTTCCAGGTAGAAGAAATGAACCTCTTGACCTTATGAACTATGCAACAGCAGGAATGGAGCTTCTAGGAGTAGATTTAAGTAGTGAAAAATACCAAATTAAAGGAGAAAAATAATGATATTTACTAAAGAACAGTGTCAAAGACATTTGGACATGTGGCTTGCAGCAGAAGAAAAGGTAGCAATGGGGCAGAGTTACACAATAGGAAATAGAACTTTAACAAGGGTAAATGCTTCAGAAATTGCGAAAAATATAGAATTATGGGCTGAAAGATTAGAACGAGCTGAAGGAAAGACTGGACCTAGATTTGTTCAATTCATTCCAAGGGGGTAGAAAATGAGTAGAAAAAAGAAAAAAAGAGCATATTCAGTAGCAAAAACAACTCCTCCACCAGCTCCTAAAACTATGACAACTGTAAAAATGGTTAATGGAATAGGATACAGCAATAAAGATGATCCATCTCTTTCAAATTGGTATACATACCCAGAGAGTCCTGATAATGACATTTTATGGGATATAGATGATTTGAGAGCAAAATCAAGAAATCTCTATATGAACAATGAACTTGCAGGAGCTGCTCTTAAAAAGATGAGAACTAAGATAGTAGGAACAGGATTGCTACCTAAACCTAACATCAACTATCAAATAGCAGGAATAACTAAGGAGCAGGCTAGAGAGTATGAAAAAATTATAAAAGCTAAATTTAATGCTTGGGCATCCTCTACAAATGCAGATTTTAATAGAATGCACGATTTTTTCACTATTCAAGCTCTTGTACAACTTAGTTGGATAATGAATGGGGATGCCTTTGTTATTCCAAAGAGAAAGAAAAGAGCAGGAGTAGAAATAGAACTATGTTTACAAATGATAGAGGCAGACAGAATAGTAAATCCTAGATTTACCTATAATCAGTTGATAAAAGGTGGAATTGAATTTGCTCCAAATGGAGATCTGTTGAAATATTATATTGCTGATAGGCACCCTGGGGATGGATATTCAGAGATTAAAGGATATCCTGTATTTAACTCTTTAGGGAGAAGAAATATTTTACATATTTTTGAACCTGAAAGAGTAGGACAGAGAAGAGGAGTTCCACTTCTAGCATCTATAATCTATCCTATTAAAAATTTAGGTAGATATAAAGAAGCTGAATTGATTGCAGCAGCAATTAATGCTTCATTAGGATTCATAATAGAGACTAAAGATGCAGAAGGATTTATTAATACATCTGCTTTTGGAAGTAGTGAGGGAGCAGAGGGAGTATCTAAAGATAGAACAGATAAAATTTCACTGGATCATGGAATGGGAATAATAGCTAAAGATGGAGAAACCATCAAAGAGTTTACAACTACAAGACCTAATAAATCATATAAGGACTTTGTAGATGCAGTTTATGAAGAGATTGGAGCTCAATTAGAGATACCACATGAAGTATTAATGAGTTCCTTTAAAGCATCATATTCTGCTGCTAAAGCATCTCTTGAAGAGGCACATCAAAGATTTTTAGTATGTAGAAAGCTATTAGAGAGGACATTATGTCAACCAGTTTATGAGGAATTTATTTTAGAGCTTATAAGAAATGGTGATATTGATTGTCCAAGATTTTTTGAAGATGAGGCAGTGAGATATGCTTTTTCTCGTTGCATTTGGGTAGGTAGTGGTAAATCTTCATTGGATCCACTCAAAGAGGCAAATGCCAATAAAACCTCTCTCGACAACTATACTACAACGAGAGGAATAATTACAGCTGAAAGTGGTTTGGACTTTGATGAGATATTAGAGGCTAGACTTGAAGAGGAAATAAAAATTGCTGAGATTAATAAAATAATTCAAAAAAAGATTGGAGGTGAAGTAAGTGAGTAAAACATCATTTTTTTCAATAAAAAATCTTTCAGATAATGAAGGTGAAATAAGAATTGCTGGTGAGATTACAAAATGGGCATGGGAAGAGTTTGGAGAAACAAGTTCTTTTATCTTTAATCAACAACTTCAAAGCATTAAAAATTGTAAAAAAATATCAGTAAAAATTAATTCACCTGGAGGAGATATTGCAGAGGCATTAGCAATATATCATGAACTTAAAAGATTATCTCAAGAAAAAGAAGTAACTGCATATATTGATGGAATGGCATGTTCAGCAGCAACTCTTATTGCTATTGCAGCAAATAAAACAGTTATGGGAAAAGGGTGTTACTTTATGATCCATAATCCATTGATGTATATGGGATATTCCAACATTAAAGAGATGACAGAGGCAATAGAACACTTAAACAAGACTAAAGAGAATATGTTAGATCTTTATGAGGAAAAATCATCTCTCTCAAGGGAGGAAATAGCCAAAAAAATGGATGAAGAAACATTCTTTAATACACAAGAGGCATTAGATGCAGGTTTCATAGATGAGATAGCATCTTATGATACTAATATTATCAATTCAAATATTCAAACTGTATGTTCTATGAATATAAAAAATTCAAAGAAAATACCTAAAGAACTTTCAGAAATTTTAAATAAGAAAACTCAGGAGGCAACAATGACATTAAAAGAATTAAAAGCTCAACATCCAGAGCTAATAAACGAGCTACAAGCTGAACTTATAAACACTGATACAGTAAAAAATGCAATTAATGGAGCAGTACAAACAGCAATTGCAGAAGAGAGAAAGAGAATTCAAAACTTAGATGGAATTAAAACATATAGTAAAGCTGCAAAAGAGTTAGTAGATAAGGCTAAATTTGAAGAACCAAGAGATTACAAAGATATTATTGTAGATCTATATAATATGAACTCTGAGCAGGCTGGAAGAGAGATTGACAGAGGAGAAGAGGAAAAAGCAGCAGCAGGATTTAATGGAATCACTTCTGGAATTGAGGGAAGCGAAAAAGAGCAGATGTTAAATAGTGTTATAGAAACAGCTTTAAAAGAGCTAAATATAAAAAGATAGGAGGAAAGATTTATGCCTAACAACAAAAAATTCACAAATGTAGAAAAACAGATATTTTTTGGAGATTATCCTTTAATTTCTCAACCTTTAACAGTAAAAACTGCTGTAGAAGCAGGAGATGTTATTGGAGTAGATGCTAGTGGAAACTATGGGAAATATAATAAAAGTGCCACTTATACTACACCTTATGCAATAGCTTATGAAGGAGCAGAGGCAAACAAACAATGTTCAGCTCTATTAACAGCATATTTAGTAGAAAGTTTTGTTTTACTACCTAGTGCTCCAGAAGAAAAATTAAAGTTAAAGCAAGAATTAAGAAAAATAGGATTATTTTTAAGATAATAGGAGGAAAAAATGGCGAACGAATTTGATCTATATACACCGAAAACAATAAGAAAAATAAGAGATGCTTGGGAACCTAAAAAGAATTTTTTAACAGATCTATTTTTTAGTAACTCTGAGACAGTACCTACTGAAGAGATTATGCTTGAAATAACTAAGGGTGGAGAGCATACAGCTCCATTTGTAACTCCACTTGAGATGGGAAGACCAGTTGTAGATAGAACAACTACAACAAACCTTATTACAGCACCTAATATTGCAGTATCAAGAACATTAGGACCTAAAGATTATTTTGTTAGAGAAGCTGGAATGAATTTTACTGGAGATTATCAGCCAGCACAGAGAGTTGGAAAGAAAATAGCAGAGATATTAGCTGCTCAAGAGAGATATATTGCAAATAAAGAGGAGTTAATAGTATCTCAATTCTTAACTACTGGAAAAGTTACCTCAACAACAGATGAAGCATCTTATGAGGTTGATTATGGAATAGATAATATGGTAACTCTTGAAAGTGGTAAAAAATGGGGAGAAGAGGGAGTAAATCCTATTACTTCCTTAGATGAAATCTTAGCAAAAGCAGAAGAGAGTGGAGTTATAGTTAGAAATGTAGTTATGGGATTGACTGCTGCTGATAAATTTATGAACTCCAAAGAGTTTAAACATGATATGTTAAGCAAAGATCTACAAACAGAGTTTGTAAAAGAGGTAACAAGAAAATATCCAGGAGTTGTGTGGTTAGGAACTTATAAAACTTATGGGGTAGAACTATTTAGATATTCAAGAAAAGTAATTGGATATGATGGAAAAGAGATTCAGTTAATGCCTACAAATATGATTTTAGGAGGTTCAACAGAGGGAAAAATTCTATATGCTCCTATTATAAATATGGGAACAAATGATGTACATATGGTTAAAAGATTTTCTGATGTAGACTCACCAAACAAAAAACAAAAGAATATTACAACTGAATCAAGACCAGTTTTACAACCAGATGACTTGTCAGGATATTTCAATGTAGTAGTTTGTGATGCTGAATAATTTCGAAAGTTGCGAAATGGAGGAAAAATGAAGGTAAAATTTTTAAGAATATATGGACAACATTCAATAGGCAGTGAAACAGAAATAGAAGTTGATGAGAAAGAAAAAGAATATCTAATTTCAACAGGAACTGTTTTAGTTTTAGCTGATGATGTAAAAGAAGAGATTCCAGTAGTAGATGTTGAAGAGAAGAAATCAACAAGAAATGGAAGAAAAAAGAATGATGAATAGTCCTTTAAATTTTAAATCAATGCTTCAGGAAGATGTAGATATCTTCCTGAACTTTGATGAAATGGGAGAGCATATCAATATTGAAGATGGAATTTATGTAGGAGTAATAGAGCATCTTGATAAGGATTTTTCAGAGGAAGCTATAGATGACACATACTATTCAGTAGATTTGATACTTTATCTGAAATCAGAGGAATTTAGTTTAAAAAGAAGAGTTCCTGGAAAAAGATTAAAAGTAAATGGAACTACTTATCTTGTAAATGATTGGTATTCTCAAGAGGGAATAACAACAATCAGATTGAAGGAGGTAACAGCTTACTAATGGCTAATGGTTTTATTGAAATTAAAAATTTAGATAAAGCACAAAGACTACTTTCAGGAATAAAAAATGGCATAGAAAGGGCTACCTCATCAGCTGTAAATAGATCTATTACAACCATAAAGAAAGACTTGAAAAAAGATGTTACAACGAATTATGCAATCACTTCTACAGAAGTTGAGAAAACTTTATCAGTAAAAAAAGCTAATTTTAAAACTCCTATTGGATATATTAGATCTAAATCTCCAAGACTTTCTCTATATAAGTTTTTTAAATATAAAAAATCAGATGGAACTCTCTTGGTTAGGGTAAAAAAAAGGGAGAAAAGAAAGGTTGTAGTAGGAAAAGATAATTTATATGGACGTCCTTTCTTAGCAACTATGAAAAACGGACATCGTGGGATATTTCAAAGAAAAGCTTCAGATAGAAAAGCTACAATACAAGATTTAAAAACAGTTTCTATTCCACAAATGCTTGGAACTGAAAGTGTTGAAGAGTATGTAGAAGATAAAGCACCTAAAATATTAGAAAAAAATTTAGATAGAGAGATAGATAGAATTTTAAAGGGGCATCTATGAAAAGAATATATGATTTAGAATGTGAATTAAAAAAATTAATAGAAAAAAGTATCACAATAGAAACTAATACTACTAAAGGTTCACCAAAAACTCCTGAAGTCTTTATAGGACCAATTCCAACTGAGAGAATAGAGGAGATAGTTCCTGCTATTGGAATCGTAGCTTCATCAGGAGCTAATACTTTGGAGAGTAAAGAGATAGATATAAAAGTTAGTATTTTGCTCTATATAGATAATACTAAAGAGATATATCAAAAACTATATCAGATGATAGATATAGTTATAGAAAAAGTTTTAGAACCAGGAATCTATTTAGATGAGTTTGAAGCTTGTACAAATGCTAAATGGGAAATAGATAGTAATAGCCTCTATATGGCTGGAGAAGTTACTTTTAAATTTATAAGAACAAAAGCTTATAGAACTGATGTAGATAAATGGATACAAGGAGAGTGGGAGTAGATGGCAGAGAGAAAAGAAAAAGCTAAAGAGATAGTAAAAGAGAAAGTTTCTAAAATATACTTAGGTCCTTCCATCAGAAAATATGGACTGATGACTAATACTGTATATTTAGGAGATTTTCCTTCAAATGTAGAGGAGGCAATCAAGGAATTTCCAGAGATAGCACCTTTATTTATAGAGATAAACTCTGAATTTGCTCTAAAAAAAGGGAATATAGTTAAAGCAGGTACAAGAGAAAATATCTTATTTAATAAAATTTTAAAGAAATTGGGAGGTAAATAATGGCATTTAATCATGGAGTTAGAACCCAAGAAACAGCTACATCATTATTAGCTACTAAAACAGATTCCATAACACCCTTTTATGTAGGTACTGCCCCTATTAATATGTGTGAGAAACAAAATATAAATACTCCTATATTATGTTACTCATATGAAGAGGCTGTAAAAGAGTTTGGATTTGTTAATGATTTTGAAAATTATACACTATGTGAAGCTATAGATGCACATTTTAGTAAGTTTGGAATAGGACCTATTGTATTAGTCAATGTACTAGATCCTAAGACACATAAAAAATCAGTACAAAGTCAATCAGTTCCATTTGGAGAAGATAAAACAGCAGTAATTAAAGATATTGGAATTATAATAAGTTCTTTAAATATCACTCCAAAAATAACTTATACAACTGAATTTGATGCAAATGGTTATCTAATGATTGTTCAAACAGGAGAAGAGGAAGTTTCTGGTAATAATTTAACAGTAACTTATGATAAATTAGACCCTAGTGCTATAAAAAACACAGATATTGTAGGAGGAATAGATCCATCCTCAGGAGCTAAAAAAGGATTAGAATGTATTTCAATGGTTTTCCCTAAATATAGACTTGTGCCAAACTTAGTACTAGCTCCTAAGTGGTCAACAGATAGTACAGTAGTGGCAGTAATGGAAACTAAAGCAAGTTTAATCAATGGACATTTTAAAGGATTTGCTCTTGTAGATATTGATACTAAAACTGTACCTAAGTATTCTGATGCAGTTAAACACAAAAATGATAACAATTTAATTTCTACTTACTTAGAAGTATGCTATCCAAAGGTAAAATTAGGAGATACTCAATATCACTTATCAACACAAGTTGCTTGTTTAATTCAATCACTAGCAGCTGAAAATGATGGAATACCTTATAAATCTCCATCTAATGAGGGAATAAAAGCAGACTCTGCTTGTTTAGCAGATGGTACAGATATGTTCTTAGGGTTAGATGAAGCAAATTATCTTAACGAAAATGGAATTACTACTTCTATTAACTGGATTGGTGGTTGGGTAGCTTGGGGAAATAGAACTGGTTGCTATCCAGATGTAACAGATCCAAAGGATAATTTTATAGTTTCAAGACTTATGTTTAACTTCTTAACTAATAGTTTAGTTCAAACATATTGGCAAAAAGTTGATAATCCTATGAATAAAAACTTAATAACTACTATCACTGATAGTGTAAATATTTGGTTAAATGGTTTAATGGCTGCTGGAATGATTATAGGGGGAAGAGTTGAATTTAGAGAAGAGGATAATCCTACTACTTCATTGATAGATGGAAAAATTAAGTTCAAATTATACTTCTCTCCAGCATTACCAGCTGAAGATATATGCTTTGATTTAGAAATAGATACTAATTATTATAGCAACTTATTTTAGGAGGTAACAAATGTCAGGATTAACAGGACCAGGAATAATTCCAGAGAAAGTTACAAACTATCAACTTTATGCTGATGGTAGCAGATCATTAACAGCCTTAGTTGATGTTGATATGCCAGATATACAATTTATGTCTGAAACAATTTCAGGAGCAGGAATAGCAGGAGAGATTGATTCAACAACATTGGGGCATCTTCAAGCAATGAATATGGGGTTAAACTTTAGAACCCTTATAGATCAGAACTACAATATGCTAGAACAAAGGGCATATAATCTTGAGATAAAAGCAGGAATTCAATCATTAGATCAAAATGCAGGGAAGTTTATAACAGGGAAATATAGAATAATGGTCAAAGGATATCCTAAAGGTTTTTCTCAAGGGAAATTATCAGTAGGAAAAGCTACAGATTCTAAACAAGAATTTGCAGTTAATTATATGAAAGTTGAATATGATGGAGAAGAGGTACTTGAAGTTGATAAAATTAATATGATTTTTAAAGTAAGAGGAACTGATTATTTAACAGATTTAAGAGCTGCTATGGGAATGTAAGGAGGGGTAAATGAAGTTAGAAAAACCTATTATTACAGGATTTGGAGATAATCAACAAACTATCTCTGAAATTAATATAAAGAAAGAGGATTTTACTGCAAAAATATTACTTGAAGCTGAAAGAGAGTTTTTATTAACTGGTGGAATTTGTTTAAAAGGAGAAATGGAGAATACAAGATGTTATTTAGGGCTTATTGCATCTAAAATAATTGGTTGTACTCCTTCAGACTTAGAAACATTATCAGCCATAGAATATATAAAAATAACAAATATGATTAAGGGTTTTTTCGACGGTTTGGAATATCAGGTCTTAATGGAATTACTATCAGAAAAATCGGAATAACTCTTTCAAAACAAACTAAAACTTCACTTGTTTATTGGCTGGAAATGCCAATTTACGAGTGGAGTGATTGGATAGAATCATTAACAGAATTGTTAAATGAACAGAACAATGGAAACTAAATATAGAATAAGTGGTTGTTCTTTCTCTTGTTATAAGGTATACTCATAGTAAGAGGAGGAGAGGACCTATGTCAATTATTAATTTTATTAAAAAAAATATTAAAGATTCCAAAGAACAAGTAAGAACAGCAGTTGAGCAATGTAAAAAAGAATGTGCTGAAATTGATGCACAACATAAAAAAAAATGTGAAGAAATTGAACGAGAGGCAGCTATTACCGAAGCTATTGCCAAAGAAAGATATGAGCGATATTTGCTTGGAGATGAAACTCTTGTATTAACCAAATGGGAGTATTTTAAATTTAAAATATGGCCTATTCTTAGTAAAGTTCTTAAAGTTCTTGTCTTTGTTGTAATCTTTGGGGCTATCTTATTAGGCTATACTATATATTATGCTTTAATTGCTATAATAGTGATTTATATAGTGTTAACCATACTTCTTAAATTAATTTCTAAATAAATAACAACCACTTATTCTATTAAAAGAATAGGTGGTTTTTTTATTGGAGGAGATATGGGAGTTAAACAATTAGCAATCTCTTTTGGAATAGGAGCAACAATAGGCTCTAGTTTTAAAGGTAGTTTTAAAAATGCTACTACTTTAATAGATGCAGTTAATAAAAAAACAGAGGATTTAAGAAAAAGTCAAGTTGCTTTGAGAAAACTTAGTGAATTGAGATTAATTAGGAAAGATACAAGGCAACAGATAAATTCTGCTGAAAAAGAGCTTTTAAAATTGAAAAAAAGTATTTCAGAAGTAGATGCTCATGGAAGAGAATTAACTAAAACAAAAGAAAAATTATCTAAAGAGATTACAAATCTAAGTTCAAAAGAAAAGTTATTAAAAACTGAACTAGCATCTGTTACTAAAAAAATAGAAGAAAATCAAGATGTTAATGAAGAGTTAATGGAACAATATGTAAAACTTCCAAAGGAAATAAAAAGTATAGAATCTCAATTGAAAACTTTAAAAACTGAATTTAATGGAGTTGAAAAAGAGATAAAAGATAACTCTAAGGAAAGTAGTTCATTAAATAAAACGTATTCATCTTTGGAAAATAAAATTGAAAGTTTAAATAATAAGCAAAAAAAGCATATAGAAGATATTAGAGAAACTAGCAAAAGCTTAAAAGAGCAAAATATATCATTACAAGATATAGGAAAATCATATGAGGAACTTGAGAAAAAAGCTAACAACTATAATAAAGCTATGGAAAAATATCAAAAAGCTGAAAGGTTAAAAAATAAAGCTGATAAAGTTTCAAGTATAGGTGGAGGAGCAATTAAAGGAGCTAGTGTGGTTACTGGGGCAGGGGGAGTATTGCTTAACTCTGCTATCAAAGCTGAAAGTGCTTTTGCTGATGTAAAGAAACAATTTGATTTTGCCAATAAAGAGGAAGAGGCAAAATTTAAAAGAGAATTACAATCTATTATTACAGAGAAAAAAATGGCAATCTCATTAGAGGATCTTTATGGAATGGCTGCTAATGCAGGACAGTCAGGGTTAAAGCAAGATGAGGCTGTATCATATATAGAACAAGCTTCTAAGATGGCAATAGCTTTTAATATGAATAGAGATCAAGCATCTAAATATATGTTTATATGGAAAAATGCTTTTAATATGGACTTAACTAAATTAAAAGAACTTACTGATCAAATTAATACTCTTGGAAATAATACAGGAGCTTCAGAAGATCAAATTTCAGAATTTATAACTAGATTAGGAAATATTCCTAAACTTGCTGGTATGGCTGAAAATCAGACTGCTGCTTTAGGAGCTTCATTAATTGAGATGGGAATGGCACCAGAGGTAGCTGCTACAGGAACTAAAAAGCTTTTAAATGTTTTATCTAAAGGAAAAGCAGCAGATAAATCAGAAAAAGAAGCTTTAGAAATGCTTGGATTAGATGCTCAATTTTTAGCAAAAACTGCATCTAAAGATGCAGAAAAAGCTATGGATATTGTCTTTTCAAAGTTAAGTAAAGCTAATAAAGTAGATCAGTCAGCAATTATGACTATGCTATTTGGAGAAGAGGGAAAAGTTGCAGCATCTAATGTTCTTAAATCTTATGAAAAGTATACTCAAAATTTAAACTTGGTTAAGAATAAAAAGAATTATGAAGGTGCAACAGATAAGGAATATGAAAATAGAGCTGGAACAACAGAAAATGAATTGCAAAATTTACAATCACAAATGGAAATATTGCAAGCTCAAGCAGGAGAAACATTACTGCCTTTTTTAAATCAAGGTATAGCAATAGTAGCTCCAGCTTTACGAAAATTTACTGAACTTCTTGAGAAAAATCCTGATAAAGTAAAGGCAATGGCTAAAACTATTGTTTATGGAACAGGAGCTTTATATGGTATAGGAGGAGCTTTAAAAGTTGTTAGTTTAGGTTTTACAGCATATTCTAATTACACAAAGTTAATTGGTTATATAACTGATAAAGAACTTATTGGAAAAACTATAAAAGGATTTAAAAGTTTTGGAAGAGCAGGTAAAAGTGTTCTAAGAGGGATAGGAAGTGGAATTTTAAAACTAGGAACAGTTGCTAAAGCAGGAATAGCTTTTTTTACAACTCCTGTAGGATTAGCTATTTTAGGAATAACAGCTCTTGTTACAGCAGGATATTTGCTATATAAAAACTGGGATACAGTTAAAAAAGGAGCTATAGATCTTAAGAATAAGATAGTTGAATTAGTAGATAAATATTGGTATATGCTTGGTCCTATGGGATTTGTTATTAAAGCTGGAAAATCAATATATGAAAACTGGGACACTATCAAATTAAAGGCTAGTGAACTAAAAGATAAACTAGTTGAAATGGTAATGAATGGAATTAATAATTTCAATGAATTTAAAGAGAAAGCTATGGCTCTATTAGGAATACCTTTTGACTATATGGCATCTAAAATAGAAAATTTAAAGAATTTAGGAAAAGATCTAAAGGATTATTTCTTAGAAATATTTGAAGAGATTAAAAACTTTAGTTTAGGTGATGCTATTAGTGGAGGAGCATCATTTTTAGTGAACAAAGCTAAAGAATATATTCCTGGATTTGCAACTGGTGGATTTGTTAGTTCTCCAACTCTTGCAATGATAGGAGAGGGAGGAGCATCTGAAGCTATAATTCCTCTTACTAGAGATTCAAATAGTATGAATCTATGGGAGAAAACTGGAAGATTATTAGGAGCTTTTGATAATAGCTCTAGCTTAAATAATACTAATACTACTTTTAATTTTACTTATTCCCCTGTAGTTAATGCTAAAGATGCTGCAGGTGTAAAGGAAGTTCTAGAAAATGATGCAAGAATGTCTTATGAGCAATTCAAAGGTTATTTTGATAGATACCAAAGAGAAACATATAGGAGGGGAAATGGCAGATAAAATTTATACAACAATCTCTGGAGACACTTGGGATAGTATTGCATATAAGTTATTTGATGATTCTAAACTGTATAATTTTCTTTTAGAGTTGAATGAGGAGTATAGTGATGTAATTGTATTCAAAGCAGGGATAAAGCTTAAATATCAAGAGATAGACTCAGCTAAAAAGGCTAATACTACTGCTCCACCATGGAGGAGATAAGATGTTGGATAATTTAATTAATAAAGCACTTGATAATGTAGTAGGAAACACTAGAAGAGTAGAATTACAAATACTTTATGAAGGCAAAAATATAACAAAATATATTCATAATGATTTACTTAGTTTTACTCAATCAGATTCTTTAAATGAATTTGATACTTTAGATTTAAGTATCCAAAATAGAGAAGGACTTTGGATCAGTAGTTGGGCACCTCTTAAAGGAGAGAAACTAGAGGTTAAAGCTTATCTTTATAATTGGGAAGTTACAGGTATTGTAGAAATTGATATAGGAACTTTTTATATTGATAATGTTAGCTACTCTGGACCTCCTGATATATGTAATATTAAAGCTCTATCAGTGGATATAACATCAAATCTTATGGATAATAAAAAGAATAGAGTTTGGGAAAATGTAACATTGGAAAAGGTAGCATCGGATATAGCAAAGGAATGTAACCTTGAGTTAATTTTTGAAGTTGATTTTAAGTTTGAATATAAAAGAGTTGAAGCTAGACTAGAGAGTTACTTTAACTTTTTAAAGAGATTAGGAAAAGAAGCTGGAATATTAGTAAAACTCTATAACGATAAATTAATATTATTGGAAGAGACTTTATATGAAGAAAAAGAACCAGTGATGTATCTCTCAAGAACAGATCTTAAATCATATTCTTTTGAAACTGATGATACAGATAGATATGCTGGTTGTAAAATTTCATATTATGATAGTAAATTAGGAAAAAAAATAGAAAAAAGCTTCTTTACTAAACAGAGGGCAGGATATAAGAGAGGAACTCAAAGGGTACTCTTTATAAATGAGGAAAAAAAGCCTCCAGGAGCAACTCAAAAGCAAAAAGAGGAATACCTTGGTAAAATAGCTGAAAAAGCCTTAAGAGAAAAGAATAAGGATTGTATCAGGGGTAGTATTCAAATGCTTGGAAAAAGCAAATTATTAAGTGTCGGTAATAATATTTATATAGTTGGCTTTGGAATCTTTGAAGGAAAATATTTAATTTCAAAGATAGATACTAATTATAAAGATTATACACTCTCACTAGATATAAGGAAGGTGGAGGAAGAGGAATGATAAGGTTTGGAACTGTGTCTATAGTAAATCATGATAAAGGAACTGTAAAAGTTCACTTTGAAGATTTAGAAGACCAATCAGCAGAATTACAAGTATTTCAGGGAAGAAATAAAGGAACTAAACAATACTCTATGCCTCAAATAGGAGAAAGGGGATTGTGTTTATTAGTTAGCAATGGAAACTCTGGAATGTATCTTGGAAGTGGTTATGATCTTCCAGCTCCTGTTATGTCTAATGCAGGAGAGGGAAAAACGATTACTGTATTTTCTGATGGTACTCAAGTAATCTATGATGAAAAAACATCTAAACTATATTTAGATTGTAAAAAAGAGATTGAAGTTATATGCCCACAAATAAAGATTACAGGGGATATAACAATAAATGGAAATATTCAGCTAAATGGTGGAATGAATGCTACAGATGATGTAGTTGCTGGTGGAATATCATTGATAACTCATAAACACTCTGGAGTTAAAGGTGGACCAGATACTTCAGGAACACCAGTATAGGAGGAGAGATGATTGTAGGAAGTTTAGGAAAGACTATATTTGGTTGTAGTTCTTTCTATATAAAGACTATTAATAATCTTTCAGGAGATAAAAGTGTTAGATGGATAGAACATGAAGTTATGCACGGAAAACCTAAACTACAATTTGAGGGAGTTGCATTAGATGAGCTTAAATTAAATATACATCTTAATGCTGCTTGGAATGTTAATCCAACTGCTGCTGCTAAAGAGTTTGAAGATTATATGAAAAAAGGACAAAAATTAAAGTTTATTTTAGGAAGTAGAGTAGTAGGAAGTGGTTGGTATGTAATAACTTCAATGTCTGAAACATATAAAGCATATACAAGCTTAGGAAATGTAAGTAAAATGGAGCTTTCTTTGAGCTTAAAGGAGTATAACTAATGGAGATTAAAACTGATACTCAAGAAAGAAATTATATATTTAAGCCTAATTTAAGTGAAGAAATTAATCAAAATATTGATAATACAGTAACTAGAATTAAATGTAATGTTCCTCTTGCAAGACACAAAGGAATTATAGTTGAGAATATTGATAAACCTCAAGAAATAGTTAAGGCAAGTATTATAGCAGATTTAGTTGAAGAAATAGATAGAGAAGAACCAAGATTTAAAACAACTGAAATCAACATTTCAACTCAAGAAAGTTTAATAGGAAAACTATCTGTAAGCTTAAAGGGAGAGATAAATGAATGAGATAAAATTTGTTGATAATGATATTTTAAAACTCGAAGATACTTTGAAAAAAGGATATGAAGAGATTATGAAAGTGACAGTTAAAGATGGAGACCCTATTAATGATTTTATATCCTGGATAACATATATATTTTCAATAGCAAATAACAATATAAATTTTACTGGAAAGATGAATCTCCTTAGATATGCAACTGGAACATATCTAGAAGCGCTAGGAGAGTTAGTAGGAGTCAAAAGAAATCTAGCAAGAGGGGCAAAGGCAACTATTAAATATACTTTTAGTAAAGTTTTTGAGGAGGTAATAACAATACCAAAAGGACATAAAGTTGCCTCTGGAGATCTTTATTTTGAATTAGATGAGAATATAGAACTTGTTATTGGAGAACAGGAAGTATTAGGAAATGTTACTTGTTTGCAAGATGGAAAAATAGGTAATAATTTACAAAATGGAGAGATTAATACCATTGTAGATGATATTCCATATTTAAACTCTGTAGAAAATATAACAGCATCTTCAGGAGGAGCAGATGAAGAAACTGATGAAGGATTGAGAGAAAGAATAAGGTTAAAACCTACATCCTTTAGTACAGCAGGACCTGTGGCAGCATATAGATATTACACCTTAACTGCTCATCAGGATATAGCTGATGCCTATATCTATACTCCAAGAGATACTCCAGGATTAGTAAAAGTTATCCCATTATTAAAAAATGGAATAATTCCTAATCATGAGATACTTGAAATAGTAGAAAAAACTCTATCTGATAATGATATAAGACCTTTTACAGACAGAGTAGAAATAATTGCTCCAACAGCATTAAAATATTCATTAAATATAAAATGGTGGGCAAATAGAGAGAATGATATAACTTTAATTACTTCTAATATAGGGAAAGCTGTAGAGGAGTATAAACAATGGCAGAAAACAAAACTAGGAAGAGATATAAATCCAAATAAATTAATTCAACTCTTAATTCAAGCTGGAGCAAAAAGAGTAGAAATAGTAAGTCCTATTTTTACAAAGATAGATAAAACTCATGTAGCTCAAGATATAGCTACTACTATAAATTATCAAGGAGTAGAAGATGAATAATCTTTTAAATACTGATTATCAAATTTTATTTCCAGAAAATTTGAAAAAATATAAGAATTTGAAATGTTTAGCAAAAGAGTTTGAAATAAATTTTAAAAAAGATGTTATTTCGCAACTTCCGAAATTGGCTATTTATGAAAATTTAGAACAACAATCAGATGAAGTTCTCTCAGAATTAGCTTATCAATATAGTATTGATAACTGGAAAGAGATACTTCCAAGAGAAATAAAGATAGATCTAATAAAAAATGCAATAATGGTTCACTCCAAAAAAGGAACTAAATTATCAATAGAAGAAAATTTGAAAAAATTAAATAAACCAGTCGAGATAAGAGAATGGTGGGAGTATGGAGGTAATCCGTTTACTTTTAAAATCCTAGTATATAATCTATTTTCTGCTTCGGAAAACTGGATATTTTCTTTGTTAGATACTATTGAAAAATACAAAAACTGTAGAAGTGTAATAGAAGTAATAGAGATTAATAATTCATTAGAAAATGAATTTAAACTAGGTTCATTTAGTGCAAAAGAGATAGAGAAAGAATTTTTCAAAAATAATGCTATTACAGATATCAGTAATAAATTTAAAACAGGTTTATTCATAATAAAAGAGATAGAAAAAGAGTTTTTTAGAAAAGAACCTATTAAAAATATTAATAGTATGGTTAGAGTAAGCTTGTTAAAAATAATAGATATGGAGGTGGAATATGTATAACGGACTTACAGCTATAGGAAAAAGATATCTTGCTAAATGCCAAGCTGAAAATAAACCAATTACCTTTACTAATGTAAAAATAGGGAATGGAACTCTTGAAGAAAATGAGAATCCTGAACAATTTACAAGTCTTAAATCTTTAAAAAAAGAGATAGAAATCTATTCAAAGGAGCAGAATGAAGATGCAGTAAGATTAGCAATTCAATTCTCTAATGACAATTTAGAAGAGGGATTTTATGTAAGAGAGTTTGGAATATATGTAGATAATGATGGAGTAGAAGAACTCTACTGGTATATAAATGATGGAGTAGAAACAAACTGGTTACCTCCAGCTAAAGTATCTCCAGTGAAATATAAATACTATATGAATATCATTGCTACTAACTTAGAATCTCTTATTGTTAATTGGAATGGCAATGAGCTTTGGGTAGATAAAGAAGATTTTGAAAAAGAACTAGCTAAAAAAGCTGATAAAGAAGATGAAAGATTAGAAACTAATGCCAAAGAGATAGTAGAAGCAATTAATGAAATTTATAGACAACTTCATAATATAGATATTGAAACTACTACTCCACAGGAAATGGAAGAGTTAGTAAATAGCTATATGACAGCTAGAAGATCTGTAAATATAAAAGAGATGATAATAGATTGGGATTTGAACACAACTCCTGATTTTACTCCTGAAATGTATCTACAAGATGACTGGGGAATAGGTTATCTCAATATAAAATTATTAAATAATGTTGAAAAAGGAAAAATTCGAGCAACATTTTTAAATGAAAATTTAGCTGAATCTTTTGTAATAGAACAAGAAATTGTTGAAAATAAAACTATTATAAAAATTCCTAATGAATTATTTAAAACACCTGGAAAAGTAGATGTCAGATTAAATTTTAGAAATTTTGAAGATATCAGTGTAGGAGGAACAGAAACAGTTTATTTCTATATAATTGCTAAAGAGAAATGGGAGCTTGTTGAACCATTTATTCCAGAGGTAACACAAAAATATGCAAAAGATGTAATAGATGAGTTATACACAGCATTAAATTCATCTAAAGAGGAGTTTATTGCTTTTGTAAATGAACAGATAAAATTTTTAACCTTAGAAGAAACACAAGAGATCATTAACAAATATAAAGGAGGAGAATAATATGGCTCAAGTTGTTGAAAAAATAATAAATGAAGAGGCATTTGAACTTTTAACTAAGGAGGTGTATGGAGAACTAAAGAAAAAAGCATCTGTAGAATCTGTGGAAGCTAAAATATATAGAAGTGAAAAAAATTCAGTAGAAAAACCTGATACAGAAGTTATTCAAGAATATTTTGATACTCATAAAGAAGAAAAAGCTAAAAATGGAGATGTTTTCTTAATAACTACCATTGTAGATGATGAAGTTTATGAGGTTTCAAGTTATCTTTATGAAACAGATTGGGTAGCAATTACAGGAAATGTAGATGCTAACAAGGTTATTATTAGAAAGGATTTTATGGGAGCTGGAGATTATGATAAGGTAGGAAACTATACTAAGCCTTTAAAAGGAACAGCAACTATTTCAGCTAAAGGAAAATCAGTAGATGCTTTCTTAACAGGAATGTTTACTAAAACACTACAACCTAAAATTACTGCTCAACCAGCAGTTTCAGGATTTGCTTTAAGTGGAGCTAAAGCTGTAGAGGTTGGAACTAAGATAGCAGAGGCATCATTTGGAACTGCTACTCTTTCTGCAGGAACATATGAGTATGGACCAGCTACAGGGGTTACAGCTCAATCATTTAAAGTAGATAGAATTGCACAACCTACAAGCTTTAATAAAGAGAGTGTAGCTACAACAGCTAGTGGAACTGATACCAATGATGGTAAAGGATTTATTATTGGAGATGGAGCAGAGGAAAATGTAGTTAGTTCATTAGCGTATAAAGTGACAGTAGCACACAATAAAGGTGTTGTGGCAAAAACTAATACAGGAGAAAATTCTAGTCCAGAAGTTGCAATAGCAGCAGGAAGCAAAACACAACAAACTTCTGCATATACAGGATTTAGAAAGTTCTTCTATGGAACTTCGACAGATAAACCAGCTATAGATAGTGCCTATATTAGAGGACTGACAAATTCTACTGGAACATATAAAGCACAAACATTAACTTTAACAGTACCAGCAGGAGCTACAAGGGTTGTAGTAGCTTGTATAGGAACAGTTAAAGGAGTAACAAAAGTAATAAATGAAAGCTCAATGAATGCTGATATTACAACTGCTTTTGTTAAGCAAACTGTAAATGTCGAGGGAGCAAATGGATATACTGCTAAAGAGTATAATGCTTTTGTATTTGAACCAGCTGTAGCATTTGAGCAACAAGCAATATTAAAGGTTACTTTAGGATAATTAGGGAGGTAGAAAAATATGAGTACAATAGTTAAAAATGCACCATTTATGGAGTTACCATTAGGTATAAGTAGACAGGTAGGAGCTCCTATTGAGAGATTTGAAGTATTTTATGATATAGAAGATGCTAAAACATATGCTAAGGATAATCCATTAGCATATGTAGGACAAACAATAAAAGTTGTATCTGAAGATTTGAAAACTGTTACTGTATATAATATAGGTTTTGATGGATCTTTAAATGAAGCACAGGCAAAGGTAGAAACTGCTACTGAAGAAGATATAACAGCTATTATTAATAAGTATTTACTTGGACAAGGAACAGAAATTCCAGCAGAGAAGTTAAACAAAGTTATAACAGGTGTAGCTATCAAATTAATGAGTAGTGAAATAGTAAAACTATTAGCTAAAAAATCTGATGCAACACATACTCACAATGCTGATCAAATTGCAGATGGAACAACAAAAACTATTCCTACTAAGGCTAAACAAAGTGAATGGGATTCTAAGGTAACTAATGAACAGTTACAAAATGCTATTAATCAATTTGCTAGTGGATTAGCTTGGAAAGGGGTATATACTAATTTAGCAGAATTAAAAAAAGCAATTCCTAATCCTAAAGAGGGAGATTTTGTAATTGTTACTCAAGAACCTACTTATCAAAATCAAAACACACTATTGATTTATGAGGCGGAGAGTGTAAATGAGTGGCAAACAGCAGGACAATTAATGTTACCTGGATTAGCAACTCCTGAAGCAGATGGACTTATGAGTAAAGGTGATAAAAAGAAATTAGATGGTTTACAAAATTATGAACATCCAGCTTCTCACCCAGCAACAATGATTACTGAAGATGATGAACACAAGTTTGTAACTACTACTGAAAAAACTAACATTGCAACTGCTCTAAATACAGCTAATGAAGCTAAAGAAGCAGCAGCAATAGCAGATGGAAAAGCAGTGGCAGCTCAAAATACAGCAAATACTGCTAATGAAACTGCTAATACTGCAAAATCAACTGCTGATAGTGCATTATCTAAAGCAAATGCAAATGAGAAATCAATAGACACAGCTAATGGAAAAATAACTGCATTAGAAGAAAAGTTTGTATATTTAACAATAGAAGAAGCACAAGGAATAATTGACAAATACAAACAAGCATAGGAGGAAATATGTCTTTAGAAGAAAAAATAACTCTAATGGTTAATTCATTAAATAGTCAAAAAAAATTAGTTGATTACGAGAGCATTGATGCTCTCGTAAGAACTCTAATGGAATACTACAATAGTGAGATAAAAGATATAAGAAAAGATATTGAGAATGGAAGTATTACAGATGAAATTTTAAATAACAAGTTAGATAAAGGTGGAGTATCTACTGATTATAACACAGCTAAAAAAATAGAGGATAAAATTAAAGAGATAAAAAGTGATATTGATTCAGGAACTATTACAGTTTCTTGGAATAGTATTTCAGGAAAACCGAATTCTTTTCCAACAGCATGGAGTAGTGTAACTGACAAGCCTAGTTCATTCCCACCATCAGTACATAATCAAAGCTGGACAACAATAACAGATAAACCTACTATTTTCCCAACTAACTGGGGTAATGTTGATGGAAAGCCTAGCACTTTTCCACCTGATTCACACACTCATCCTTATTTATCAACAAGTGGTGGTACTGTTAATGGAAACTTAACTGTAACAGGTCAAATAGTATCTAATGGTGATGTTACTGCCTTTTCAGATAGAGAGTTAAAAGAAAACATAAAACCTTTAAAAGAGAATTTTATAGACGATTTACAAGTATATAGTTATAACTATATAGGAAAAGACAGTATCAGATACGGAGTTATAGCTCAAGAACTACAAAAAATTTATCCTAATTTAGTTATTGAAACTGAAAAAGAAATTAATGAAAGAAAAGCTCTTGCAGTAAGGGATAGAGATATTATTTATTTACTTCTAGATGCTTATCAGAAACTAAGTAAAAGGGTATCTGAATTAGAAAGAGGTGAGTAGTATGGCACTACCATCAACAGGAACTATAACAATGGGTCAAGTTAGGGTTGAACTTAGAAAAGATGGAAGTTTAAATTTAGGAAATACAGATGTTAGAACTGTAGCTGAAAAACCTAGTGGAACAATAAAAATGAGTGATTTACATGGTAAAACAGGCTGGATTGAATCTGTAAGCTTTGATATAGGAGTTACATTTGAAAAAACTGGTGATTGGTCTAAAACTTTTTCTTGTAAATTAGGTTTATCACAAAGAAATATAGGAGTAACTTTTAGGTATAGTAAAAGATTAAAAACAACAAGTAGTGGGAATACAACATACACTATTTCTTTTCATGTTAGCATTAATGGTTTAGAAAATAATGAAAAAGCAGAAATAAAATTTAAGTTTGGTTATAATGATTATATAAAAACTTTTGGAAATTGTGAAGAAGAAGGTTTAGCAGGTAGTACAGGATCTATGAATAATAATGCTACAATAAATACAATAAGATTTTTTATTCAATAAGTCGGAGGTAAATATATGTCAAATTCAGATAAAAAATCAAACGGGGGGGGGGGTAGAAGTAACCATATAACCCTTAATACTATAAATGAGAAAGTGAAAACACTAGAGGGAACAGGAAGAGTTACACCGATTAAGATGAGTGATTTGAATAGTAGGATAACTTCTATTGAAAGTGCAAAACATTTTGAAGAATATTCATGGAGTGGAACAAGTAGATATTTCACAATACCAGAAAAATATAGAGAAGGTTGGAATTTTCTTGTTATAGAATGTTATTATTTACCTAGAAGCGGTTCACAAAGAGCTAGAATACATGTTGTAAGGAATGGTGTAACTGGTATTAGCTCAGGGGCAAAAGAAGTTGATTATAGAATTGTAAGAAGTGGAAATGATTTATTTGTTTCAGGTTCTGATGATGTTCAAGGAATGAAATTGACAGTACTATGGTATAAATAGGAGGCTAAACAATGCAAAAATATTATTATTTAGATAAAAATATAGTTATAAATGAACATAAGTGCTATGTCTTAGGTGTTTATGATGAGCCTTTAGAAAATGCACAAGACTTTTTTAGAATGTTTTTTAAAGATGAAACCTTAGAGGTAACTCATTATCTAGGAGAAGAAATTCCGACAGTTCCAGTTATGAATGGAGATGTAGTTAGACCAGCAAATCCAAGAGAACTTGTTGAGCTAGGATTTATAGCTTTAGATGATGGAGCATATATTGAGGGAGATAATATCGTTAAGGTAGATAGCCCATCATGGCAATATATGTGGAATAAAGATGAAAAGAAATGGATTCCTAATCCTGAAATGTTAAGAGATGGTGAGTATATAGAGGGTGAAGAGATAAAATCAGTTGTTATGCCTATTGATTTAGTAGTTCCTAAATGGAATAAAGAACTTAAAATTTGGGAAGAGAGAGCAACTCAAAAGGAAATAAAAGAACACTACTTTGATATGATAAATAAATTTAAAGCTGAAATATTGGAAGTAGGATTTGATTTTAACTCTCATCAACAAAAGTGTAGAGAAAAAGACCTAGCACTTTTAGGTAATGCAATAGCAGCTAATGAAGATGCTCAAGTATATTCAAAAACTCCTGTGAGTCATTGGAGCTTTAATGATCACGATGTAGTTGAAATGTCTTTGGAAGATTTAAAGCGTCTAAGAATAGCAGGAGCAACATTTGTTCAAACAATATTCCTTGTTGAAGCACAACTTAAATCTGCTAGTCCAAACATTCTATTATCTAAAGAAAACGTTATAAATAAAGTAGATGAGCTATGTATCGTTAAATGTTTCAAAAACCTTGTATAATCAAAATTACGAGGTCTTAATTAATAGGGGGTTATTATGAATAAAGCTAGTAAAAGAACAAGAGACAACTTAAAAGGCGTCAATGAAAAATTAGTAATGTTAGCAGGATATGCTCTTGCTATATCTGAACAAGATTTCTTCGTTAATGAAGGTCTTAGAACAACAGCTAAACAGCAGGAATATTTTAAAAAAGGGGCTAGTCAATTAGATGGGATTAATAAAAAATCTAAACACCAACTAGGAAGAGCGATTGATGTATATTATGTTGGTTGGAAAAATACTGACAAGATAAATGATCCTAGATGGGAAAAAGTTTATAAAGCATTTAGAACAGCAGCAGAAAATTTACATATAAACATAATATTTGGAGCTAATTGGAAAACATTTAAAGATAATCCACATATTGAATTAGCCAAGGGGGAATAAGATTGATGAATGTTATTATAAAATTCTTAAAATATTTCATTTGCAAATGGTTCGGAACTATTGCAGTTGAAAAGATAGTAATTATTTTATTGGGGGAACTTGTAAAGAGAACTGACAGTAAAATTGATGATGAAATTTATCAAGAGGTATTTAAAAAAACAGAAACATCTGCAAATGAGGTGTCATAGTGATAGAGAAAATAGGATTGATGATAGCTGGATTTGGAGCATTAGCTAGTTTTTGTGGTGGAGTATTTTCATATCATAAATTTATGATAAAATCTATTGAAGATGTTCGAAAAGAGATGTATAAAGAAATTTCTAAATTAAAAGATGATAGTGATAAAAGAGATGATGAAATAAAAGAATCTTTAAAAGAAATTAAAGAAAACATGGATAAAAGAGATGTTAAGTTTGAAGAGTCTTTAAAAGAAATTAAAGAAAATATGGATAAAAGAGATATTGAGTTCAAAGAATCTTTAAAGGACATTAAAACAGATCTCAAGGAAGATCTAAAATATATTAGAGAGAAAGTATTTACTAATTAAATGAAAAAGCTACCTAAAATGTTATTGCATCTTAGGTAGCTTTTGCTATTTATTATTTTGATAAAACTTGCATAACTCTAAAATAGCACTTGAAGTAGTTTTATATTTAGTTTTTAATTCTTGAAGAGTCTGATTTATTATTTCAAACTCTTCAGGAGTATATTTATATCCTAGAATTTTTTCTGTTTTTACTCCAGTACCTGCTTTACGTCCTGCTCCCTCTCTTTTTCCACCTGTTGGCATTTTACCTCCTATTTTCTTTATATCTTTTTATAGCTTTAACTAAAAGATATATACATGATATTAAACACAAAACTGATAATAATATACTCCTGATATAAAAATTTAAAAATATCAAGATACTTGTTACAGTAGATAAAATTCTATCATATTTTGTCATTTGATTTTTTGAGTAAGAAATGTTATAATTATTTTACCAAGGTAGGGGGATTGCTCCCCCTGTAGAGTTACTTGTTTCTAATCAATTCTTTTATCAAAATCGCTAGTGTCAGTAGGATTTCTAAAAGTAGTTTGATTATTTCAAGTAGCTCTTTTTTATTACCTTTTTTCTTCTTACTCATCTTTCACCTCCTCTTGTTTTGATAATTTATTATATCATTTTCTTTGAAAAAAGTCAAGACTTTTTTTAGAAAAAGAATAATTATTTTTAAAAAAATATGGTATAATATATTATATGAAAAGAAAGAAATTATAATATTTTTTTACTTTATTAATAGACACTAGGGGACGGAGTAGGTTTATTCTATAAAAAATAAAAGAAAAGAGCAGTTTTCATTGTAAATATTATATATAGGATAAAATTATAGGAGATGATTTCTATGAAAATATCAGAACAATATAATTTAAAAGGAAAAGTAGCTATAATTACAGGAGCTGGAGATGGAATAGGTAGAGCTTCTGCTTTGAAATTAGCTCAAGCTGGAGCAACTGTAGTTTGTAGTGACTTGGATTTGGAAAAGGCTCAAGAAACAGTTGTTATGGTAAAAGAGTTAGGAGCAGAGGGACTAGCTATTAAATGTAATGTGACTGTTGAAGAGGATATGAAAGCTTTAGTAAATGAAACTGTAAAACAATTTGGAAAGGTTAATATCCTTGTAAATAATGCTGGAGGTGGAGGTGGAGGAAAAGAAAAGTTAGAAGAATTAACTTTAGATTACATCACTTTTATCTATAAATTAAATGTATTTAGTGTATTTACATTGATGAAACTATGTGCTCCACATATGAGAAAAGACGGGTATGGTTCTATTATAAATATTAGCTCTATGGCAAGTAATATGGTAAGCCATAATATGAGTGTATATGGAAGCTCTAAGGCTGCTATCAATCAATTAACAAAATATGCAGCTTATGATTTAGGACCAGAAATAAGAGTAAATGCTATTGGACCGGGAGCAATTAAAACAAGAGCTTTAGGAACAGTATTAACACCAGAGATAGAGCAAAAGATGTTGGCTAAAACACCTATAAAAAGATTGGGAGAAGCTGAGGATATAGCTGATGCAGTTCTATATTTTGCTAGCCCTGCTTCAAGTTGGACAAGTGGACAAATTATCTTTGTGAATGGTGGAGGAACTCAAGAATTAGATTAATAAAAAGAGAGGCTGTTAATTTTTTAGCAGCCTCTTTTGTATTTCTAATTAAAAATAAATTGAACAAGCAACATATATAAAATAGTTCCACCAGATATTGAAAGTAACATACTATGTTGCCATTTGTGTAAAGCTACTATACCAAGAATAGCTATAATTTCTGGTAAAGCAAATGGATTAGTTATAAGAGAAACATCTTTTAGACAATAGATAATTAGCATTCCAATAACAGAAAAAGGAAGAACTCTACCTAAATATTGAATATATTTTGGAATAGGCTTATTAGCTGGAAATATAATAAAGGGTAAAAATCTAGTTGTCATAGTTCCTAATACCACAGCTCCAACAGTTAATATCTCTTGTGTAATAGTCATTATTTCTCCTCCTTTTCAAGTTTTTTTCTAATTGATGTTAAAGATATTAAAATTAGTATCATAGAAGGTATAATAAAATTATCACCTTTAAATATAAGTAGAGCTAAAACAGATGCACCAAGCCCAATAAGAGCAGGAGTATGATTTTTTTGTGAATCCCATTGAGTTAAAAAGATTACAACAAAAAGTGCAGTCATAACAAAGTCAAATCCCTTTGTACTAAAAGTTATAAACTTTCCTAAGATACCACCTAAAGCAGCTCCAATAGCCCAATAAAGATAATTCATTAGTGTTACAAAGAACATGAACCAACCTTTATCAACGTTTTTAGGAATAGGAGTTGTACAGTTAATTGAAAAGGATTCATCACACATTCCAAAAATTAAAAAAAATCTTTTTTTACCAGTTCCATGGTATTTTTCTAACATTGATAGTCCATAAAAAAGATGTCTAGCATTGACCATTAAAGCTAAAATAAAAGCATTTATAGGATCAAAGGCACTAACTAAAAGATTGGCTGTAATAAATTCCATAGATCCAGCAAAGATAGTTATAGCCATAAGAAAAGGATAGATAAAAGAGAACCCCATTTTACTCATATATATTCCATATGCTAATCCTAGAAAAGTAAAACCAGCACAAATAGGAATAGTATGAGGAAGGGCAGCTTTAAAAGCGACTGTTTTTGTATTCATTTTTCCTCCTAAGTATTAAAATTTTATTATATCCAAGGGATTATATAATATTTTTTTAATAAAATCAAGTTAAAAATATCAATTAAATGGAAAATTAAAAAGGAAGAATATATGATTAAATTTATGTAATTAATTAGAACAAATATGTACTTTTATATGAAAAATAAAAATATATATCCTAAAATAAAAATAAAACTTACAATTTATTGAAAAGTATAGTATAATATATTTTTGAGTAGTTAAGATAGGTTTCTTTGAAGAGAATTACATTTGAATATATTTTATTTTTGACACACCGTTAAATGTATATGTGAGAAAAGAACAGAGAAAATCCTATAATGCTACAAAGAAATTTTTGTTATAGGACACAATTATAAAGCAGTGTGATTATGATGAAATAAAATAATTTAAATAAGGAAGTGAAGAATGGAAAAATTAGAAGAATTTAGAAAATTAGGACTAAGTGATAAAACTTTAAAGGCTCTTTCAAAGAAAGGATATGAAACTCCAACTCCTATACAAGCTCTTACAATACCAGCATTATTAAATGGAGAAAAGGATATAATAGGACAAGCTCAAACAGGAACAGGGAAAACAGCTGCTTTTTCTTTACCTATATTAGAAAGATTTGAATCTTCAAAAAGTATACAAGCTATTGTTTTAGCTCCAACAAGAGAGCTAGCTCTACAAGTAGCAGAAGAGATGAATAGTCTTGCAAGTGGAAAGAAAATCAGAATAACTCCAGTTTATGGGGGACAATCTATTGAGTTCCAAATAAAACAATTAAAAAAAGGAACAGATATAATTGTAGGAACTCCTGGAAGAGTTATGGACTTAATGGATAGAAAGCTAATAAAATTAGATAATCTTAAATATTTTATCTTAGATGAAGCAGATGAAATGTTAAATATGGGATTTGTTGAAGATGTAGAAAAAATACTTGAATCTACAAATGAAGATAAGAGAATGCTTTTCTTCTCTGCTACAATGCCTAATGAGATAATGAAAATAGCTAAAAAACATATGAAAGATTATGAAGTATTAGCTGTAAAAACAAGAGAACTTACAACAGATTTAACAGATCAAATATATTTTGAAGTTCATGAGAGAGATAAATTTGAGGCTCTTTGTAGAATAATTGATTTAACAAGAGATTTCTATGGAATTGTTTTCTGTAGAACTAAAAATGATGTAAATGATGTAGTAGGAAAATTGAATGATAGAGGATATGATGCAGAAGGGCTTCATGGAGATATCAGTCAAAATTATAGAGAAGTTACATTAAAGAGATTTAAAGCAAGAAAAATAAATGTTCTTGTAGCAACAGACGTAGCAGCTAGAGGAATAGATGTAAATGATTTATCACATGTAATAAACTATGCTATTCCACAAGAAGCTGAAAGTTATGTTCATAGAATAGGAAGAACAGGAAGAGCAGGAAAAGAGGGAACTGCTATTACATTTATAACACCTCAAGAGTATAGAAGACTTTTACAAATTCAAAAAATAGTAAAAACTGAAATTAGAAAAGAGAGAATTCCTGGAGTAAAAGATGTAATTCAAGCTAAGAAATTTAGATTAATGGAAGAGTTACAACAAATTTTAGCTGATGGAAACTTTGATAACTTTAAATCACTTGCTAAAGAGCTTTTAGCTGGAGAAGATCCTGTGGATATTGTAGCAGCTCTATTAAAAAATTCATATGAAGATGAGTTAGATGAAAATAGTTACAATGAGATTAATGCAGCTCCATTAGAAAAAACAGGAAAAGTAAGACTGTTTGTTGCTCTTGGAAGAAAAAATGATATGACTCCTAAAAAATTAGTAGAACTTGTAAATAGAAAAACAAGAATTGATGAGAGAAAATTGAAAAATGTAGAAGTTTATGATAATTTCTCTTTCATGTCTGTTCCATTCCGTGAAGCAGAAGAGATTATAGAAGCATTTAAACAAGATAAGAGAGGAAAGAAACCTCTAATTGAAAAGGCAAAAGCTAAAGATAAAAAAGAGAAATAAGATAGATAGGCTAGTATTAACTAAGGTTAGTTTAATACTAGCTTTTTTAATGTTGAATTATAACTTATCTAACTAAACTCAGTTATCTAGCACATCGCTAGGTTTTGACAAAGTACCTTTGCATTTAGCGATTATTAGTCAAGTTAAGTTATCCCTATTCTTTTTTAACATCAATTTGACTCCATGTCAGTGAATAAAGAATCCCTATT
>OFMH01000283.1_pt1 | contig 38215 bp, 60 predicted proteins | sample 1541761 | NCBI WGS metagenome assembly OFMH01 (sample SAMN04209249, study PRJEB22552) | human gut metagenome | biome: gut; material: feces | host: Homo sapiens | place: USA: Oklahoma
TCGATAGTGCCGCCGCCGCTTTGAAGTCTGTAAACTTTCCTACTTTTTCAGTATATCTACCTACTTTGTCAAAGTTTACTATCTTAGAATCTTCATACCCTGCCGCTTGGTCGAATAGTTTTTCTAGCTTTGCAAGATGTCCGCTCTTGTCTCGCCCTAGCATGTATTGTACTGTTGCGAGGTTTTCATCTATATACTCTGCTAGCTCTTTATCTAGTAAAAGCGACTGCATAGTCTTAATGTCAAAGTCAATTCCAGCGGCTTCAAGGGCTTCTCTTCCATTCTTGCAAATCATAAAAGCATTAGCAAACATTTGCTTTTTCTTTTTACTTATCGCCATTTTATCGCCCCTTTCTCCACTTTTACATCAACCTTGACTATCTTTTTTAATAACTTTGCCAATCTCTCAAAGTTCTTTGAAAATGTTCTTTTTATCTCGCTTTTAGTCTCTGTTACTTTTAAAAGCTCTTTTATATTTTTCTTGTGATAACCTAGCGTACTACGTGAGATATTAAGATTCTCACAAGTAAGCACATCATCAAGAATATCAATATCAAAGATGTATTGAAGATTCATTAAAGTTACTTCCTGCAACTTCTTACTACCTGCGAGCTTGTATTCTTGCAAAAGCTTAGATCTATTAAATTCAAGCTCTTTATTGATTCCATCAAGAATTATCTCTCCCAACACACATTTTAAAACTCTTTCAAGTGCTAGTTTTTGAATATTTCCCACGATGTGCAAGTCATATTTTTTTAACATCGCACCCTTTAAAGTGAGTTCCCCACGGAGTGCCTGCCTTTTGCCTTTAGCTTTTGCCGCCCCCTTGGTGTCTTCAATCTCTTTTCTCTTGCTATAAATCTTAAAATATGCGTTCGCCTCTCGCCTTTTCTTGCCTTGCTCCCTGAAATCTAGCCCGTCAAGTTCTAACCTCTGCTCCTTATCTGTATCAAAGTACAAACGCCCGTTAGGGTTTATCTGTTTATATGCTCTATATATGAGATTAAGAACATTATAATAGTTTCTTATGTTCTCAACTTCAAGTTGATTAGATATGTCAAGTGCCAGAACTTCAAGGTCGTTACTGGTTAAGGCGAGACCTGTTATACTTCTGAAAATCCTTGTTACTGCTGCATGAACGTCGTTGATTGTTCTTTGGCGTTCTGCTAGTTTGTAGTTGTCTTCATTCTCGTATCTGGAATAACTAAAAGCTACACAGACACGGCAATTACTGCGGTATTCTGAAATTGAGATAAAGTTGATAAACTCATATTTATCTACATTGAAGTTTTTAAATACAAGTTTATTGTTTTCTACAGTTCCAGACATTCCAGTTAATGCCCTCGCATTTTCTGCCGCCTGCGTGATATCTATGTCACGACTTGTATATATAAATGTGCCATTGTCAACGATTTTAAACCCTCCTTGTTTTTATCATTTACGTGTGTTTCCAATCAGTCACACAAGTTTTTAATTTATGTGACTAACAAGAAATACAGTTTTATATTTAGTTGTCTGAAAAATTGTTATAAAAAAACAAGGCTTATAAATTCCTTGTAGCTCTAGTTCTATTCAGTTGTAATTTATATATAAAATTCTATTGACTTTTTGAAAGTAATGTTGTACCCTTATATATTTACTTGACAAGTGTTGTTTTTTGGAAATCTTGAAAATACTTTAAAAATAACAACTCTTGAAAATATTTGTTTTAAATCCGTTGTAATTTTATTGTTTTTTTGACCCTCGAAAATCCGAAAATGTTTAGAATTTCAAGGTGCAAAAAAACATTTTTTATATTTGTTTTTATTGTTCCCCCAGCTGGGAGACTGGGGGAAATCCAATAAATTAAAACTAAAAGGGGGCAAGAAACCCACACGAACATATATTAACATTTACGTTAATACCTAAAGTATTACACACATTAAAATATATTACTTAAAAGTAATACAAAATAATATATTGTATTATTAAATAATACTACTTAAAAATAGTATTATTGGGGTTTCCCCTCGTATGAGGGGAAAAAATATAATAAAATATTTTGGGTAGGAATCCCAGCAATGCTGGTGAAAAATTAATATAAATAACCTAGGAGAGATTATTTTATATATAATAATGCCGCTTGGGCGTTATTATCTCCCTCTTTATTGGCGTAAAGAGGGTGCAAAATTTTAAAAAAATTAAAAGTATTATAATAAACGCTATATTAGCGTTATTATTTAATTAAATCTTTTAGCTCCATATCCAAAGCTGACATGATCCTAAAAAGTGTATCAGTCATAACACCTTTTCCATCTGCTAGGCGTTTGAGTTGTTCGGATAGTGTCGAATTAGCTATCCCTATTTTTTCGGCTAATTTATATTTAGTTATTTCTTTTTGCTCTATCTTTTTCATTATGCTTTTGTGTAATCTTTTGTTATTGCTTTTTATACATTTTTTCATACTAAAAATATCATTATTTATCATTATAGAACCCCTTTTAATTCGTTTTTAACCGTTTAATTCAATTTCAACCGTATCTTAAATCAATTAATACCATTTTTTTTATTTTATTTCAACCTTTATTTTTTTATGTCTATAAATGATAGTTATTTTTATTAGAATTAGACAACAAAAAAAGAGGATAAAAAATTTATCCTCTGCAAGTTGAAAAGTGCTATAAAATATTATCTTTCCCAATGGCTGAAAAGTCCTTTTGTATCTCCGTACCCTGTTGGCGTCCACAATACCTGTTCTATTCTTGTAGCTCTCCATTTTTCACCGTCTAAATACCACGAACGTTGGTATTTGGATGTGTAATATTCATTGTTAGCCCCTTTAAAATCAGGGTTTAAATCTTTATATACAACTGTAAAAGAACCGTCTTCGTTTTTCCAGCAGTTTTGCTCTGCTTTTCTTATCCCTCTAATTTTTTTCATTTTTAAATTTCCCCCTCTCCTGGAGCTTTCTCCAGAATTATTTTATTTTTTTTCTTAGTGAGTTTGACATCTCTATCCTCTGTGGTTATTCCCAAATCTTGTAACCACTGGAAAGGAACGGACACCTTTGTGGTGGTGTCTCCCTTTCCTGATATATTAAACAAGACTTTATTTATTTTACTTGTTTCTTTTTTAGGCATTTTGTAGCCCTGCTTTTTTCCATTCATTACGTTCGTTTTCTTCTTCGATGTACCCTTTTACATCTGAAAGATTTCTAAACCATAAGTTTTCCCCGCAATTGTCGGAAATAAAATTCCCTGTTGCTACTTCTTGAACTTCATACCCTCCACGTCTTTTAACTAACCATACTCCATAACCTAAACAATCCCCTAGTCTTTCCGCCATCTTATCAACTTTTACACCCATTTTTTAATCCTCCTAGTTTTTATTTGGTAGTTTGCAGTTGTCCACCACAACTGGTATTATATTTTTGTTTCCCTCGCCTGTACTGTTTCCCGTTCCGTGTTCCTTTTGTTGTCTTAAGTATATACCCGTTACGATTTTTTGTCAACACTTTTTTTAAAATATTTTTTAGATAATAGAAAACCCTTGAATTAACAAGGGTTTAAACTACATGACGAAATTTATTATTAAACAAACGAAAGGGATTATATAATATAATTTAAGTAGTGTAATTGGGAAAGCTAACGAATTAAAAATTCTGTTTTCATTTTCAATTTTTGCAAACAAATTAAAAGTTAAATATAACATAGTTACTATTTGAGTTAATATAAAAGCTGTTATACTAATTGTTATTTGTTGCACTAAAAAACCTTTAACAAATCCTTGATATTTTAAAAATTTTAATGTTGTTCTAAAAAAATCTATACCTCTTAAAATAATAATTATAGTTATAAAACTTGTTATCAATATTAAAAAGATTTTTTCTATAATACAACTACTATTTTTAAAAACACTTTTAAGCCCTTTAACTATTAATCCAGCTATAAAAAATATAAAAAATATTACTATTACTAACAAAATTATATTTATAAATAACTTCATTTTCTCCCTCTCCTTACAGTTCTTTTATAGCTGATAATATTTTTTTTAATTTTTTGTTTTCTTTATCTAGTTTTTCAAAGTATGCCGCCGCCTTTGGTTCTGCTCTGTCCATGCTCCAAGCTTTCCACACTTCCAATTCTTCATCTTTTGTTAAATTTAAAAATTCAATAATGTTTTTTATAGTTGTTTCTTTTCCTATGAACCTTTTGTTTAAAATGTCTGATAATGTCCCTGTTGATATTTCCGCAGCCTCTGCGATTTCTTTTTGCTTGAATCCTTTTTCTTGAATGATCTCTTTCAATATTTTTCCAGTTCTCATTTTTTTCACCTCTTTTTTTAATTTTTTTAAAAAATTTTTAACCTTTTATTAACCCCATTTTATCACTATTTGAGTGCAAATAAAAGAACTTTTTTTCGGTTTCAATAAAATTTTTTCTTGACATATTCGGTTAAACCCGTTATACTTGAACCAAGAAAACCAAATAAACAACCAAACAACAAAAAAAATTTAAATTAAAAGTTCGGTTGTAACCAACACTTTAAAACTTAGGAGGATTAAAAATGGAAAATTTAAAAGAAATGTGGGGAAATGGATTAAGAGAAGTATTTTATAGCCTTGGAGGTACAGCAATATTTTTAATATGTGCTTACTTATACGCAACAGCTCCAATAGTTGACGAGTTTGCCATATCAATGTCTTTGCTATTAGCATTTTGTTGCTTTACTGTAACACTTGCAGAAGTGATATTCGCAACAGTTAAAAAAATTAAAAATAGAAAATAATTGGAGGGGTAAAAATGACAATTAACAAGAATGAAATCATGGAACAACTTTTAAAAAATCCTAGTTGTACATTAAAAATTAATGAAGAGTACGGAGCGATTATTTTTAGATACTACAGCATTTATTCAGATAAAAAAGAGTATAAGCTAGTGGTTCATAAAAACTTTGGAAAATTTGAAAATGTTTTAGTGACAAAATATGTCCAAAACATCGAAAAAATATTCACAATTTTAGAAACTGTAGATTTTAATTAATTTTTTATGGTTGCTCTTGAATGGTCGAGAGCTTCCACAAAAAATTAAAAAAGAGGGTGAGGATATGAAATATTTTAACAGTTCAGAGGATTTGAAGAAACAATATCGGGCTTGGTGTAAAAAATTACACCCTGACCATGGGGGAGACCCTGAGGCATTCCGTGAGATGATGGAGGAGTACCAAGAACTACAACTCCACGGATTCAAACAGGAAGCAAGAAACCAGGAAACAGAACTAACCGCAGAACTAGAAAGAGCCTTGAAGAAAATAGTTACCCTTGAGGGGCTAGAAATAGATTTAGTAGGTTCATGGCTTTGGGTATCTGGTGAAACATTCAACTTTAGAGAAATATTGAAAGAAGCAGGTTTCAAGTGGGCTTCTAAAAGAAAAAAATGGTATTTCTCAGAGGAGAAAGCCAAGGGAAAATTTAAAGGTGACTTTGAGCAACTCAAAGCACACCACGGATTCAAGGAAATAAAAGGGAAAACAGTTGAAAAAATAGCATAGGAGGTTTAAAGATGAGAAGAAACGGAAGCTTGTTTCATGTGATTTATAACAACGGTTACGAGGCACACGACCACAACTTAATAAATATTTCTTTTAACGGAGGTTGGAAGGAATTTTCACTGATTGTTAAGGGTAAATGTGTAAGTCGTGAGGTTTTAAAACTTGAACAAGATAGAGTTGTAGCAAGTTTTAAATTCAATGAAAAGAAAACAAATGATTTTGATACATTTATTGCAACTAATAGCGAAAACAACAATGTAACTTATATGAATTTTAGCATGATGGAAAGTTTAATAAAACTTTTAATGTTAAGCGGTTACGAAGTAATAGTGTAAGGGGGTAAAAAATGAGATTATCGGAGTTAAAAGCAATAACAAAAAGAATGAGAGAAATTGGACTTTCTCCAGAAACAACAACAGTCAATGACATCTGGGGAATAGTAAGAAAATTTAGAGGGGGTCAAATATGTTAAGAAAAATAATTTTAAAAATGTTTTGGGTGGTTGAAGATTCTTTATACTACTTTGGATTTAAAAAAGCAGGTGACAAAATAGAGAGCTTGGAAGATTGGACATACTCAAAATTATATCAATACAAATGGTTCAGAGCTTAATTTTTTATGGTTGCCCTCGAACGTTCGAGAGCTTCCACAAAAAATTAAAGAGGTGGTAAATATGACAATAGAAACTTTATTAAAAAAAGCTTTAACTCTTGCAAGTGATTGCGGAGTAGCTGAAAGGGTTAATGTATATTCTTGTGATGATACAGTTTGTATCAACTTTTCAGACTGGGAATATACAGGGGATAGCCTAGAAGATATTCTTTTAGAAGCTATACACGACCTTGAGGCGTTAAATAAAGAATTGGAGGATTAGGATGTTAGATAAAATGTTAAAAGGATTAGGAAAAATCCAAGAAATATTAAAAGAAAACAATTTCGATACTGTTGTTTGCGATGATCATGTAACAATAGAGATCACCAAAGATGGAAAAATAGAAATTGATACACCTGTAAGAAGTTACAGAGCCGAGACACTAGAAAAAGCAATTTCGAGAGCTCTCGAAAATTTACAATACGATATTGATGAGGGCGTTAATTACTCTAAAGAATTAGAAGAAACTTATAAAAGGAGTTGGTAGGCGTGGCATGGATAAAAAAACTATTGGGTATAAAAATAAAGTTTTATAAGTTGGAGGGTGGAGCATGGAAAAAGAATTAATAAAAGCTTTGGAGAAGCTAGAAATTTTAAAAAGAGATAACAAGATAAAAGATTTTGAAATGTCAATTTATACTAGCAAGAGTGGAGAAATAAAACACAGTTTCAGTTTAAAAAAAGATGATAAGTTTGAAGTATTTTTCAAAGTAGAAAAACTTTTAAACTTCCAAGGCTTTTAGTTTTGATAGCAGGGCTGGACACTTCCAGCCCCACTATAAAAATTAAAATGGAGGTAGAGAAATGAAGATTATAAGAGAGAATGACAAATATTATTTATTACAACAAGACAAAAAACTTGAATTTACAGATGACGCTTTAAAAATGATTATTGTGTATGAAGCCTTAACCGTTTTAGATGTTGCCAAGAATGTAAAATTTGAAGCTTGTTATATAGATAATAACACTATATTTTACATAAAAGGGATAACTGTATTTACTGATGAATTGAGTTATTTTTTTAAAGATTGCGAACATTTTTTAAAAGAATCGAAAAATGTTTTGTTTTAAGGGGGTAAATTATGAAAGCATTTAACAGACCAAGAAAAGAAAAACACACTACAAAAACAAAATGGAAACTTTGCGTTTTTGATTACTTCACATTCTCAAAGAGTAGTAAAAAGAAAAGTTACACCGATGACCTATTCGGAGATGATCCAATAGTACATAAAAGATATTTTTAGTTTTGATAATAGCTCTTGATCTTTCGAGAGCTGATATAAAAATTAAAAACTGGAGGTAGAAAGATGAAAAAAGAAATGTTTGATAGCATGTATATGCTAGACCTTACAGGAAAGGTCGAAAAAGATTATAAAGGGTTGAATTATATTTCATGGGCTAACGCCTACAAGTTAGCTATGGAGCAGGACCCACAAATGACGTTTGAAGTATTGGAAGACGCCGACGGATTCCCATTATTTAGCCGTGGAACTTGTCACATGGTAAAAACTACAGTAACAATGTTCGGAGAAACTAAAAAAATGTTTCTCCCTGTAATGGATAACAGACACAACGCAGTCGCAGAGCCTAACACTAGACAAATAAGTGATAGTATAATGCGTTGTCTAGTTAAAAATATAGCCCTTTTCGGTATAGGTCTAAGCCTATACACTGGTGAAGATTTAGAACAATTTAAAAGCCCTGAGCAGTTAATGAAAGAAGCAGAAGATAAAATAAAAATAGAAGATACACCAAGCCCAGAGGATAGAAAAATATTTATTGATGTTTTAAAGAGCCAATATTCAAATGAAGTTATTGAAAAAGCTTGTAAAGATAGTGATATTGATTTAGCTAATGCAACAAAATCAGAACTAAAATATCTTAGAAATATATTGAAAAGTAGTAAAAAAGTAAGTTAATATAATATAATTAATTTCCTGGGGCACTTGCTCCAGGAATAAGGAGGAAGAAAATGGCTGAAAGATTAGAAGATTTTTTATTATTTTTAGATTTTGCAGGGATTAGCCCTGAAAATGCGGTAACAGATGGACAAAGAGCAATAGAATATTTTTATACCACTAGAGAAAGAACAATCCAAAGTCCAAGAGGTGGATGGAGAAAAAGACTTTACAAATACCCTAAAATTAAACTTACTGATTTTATGAACAAAAAAAAATTAGTTGATATAATACTTAAAGACAAAATAAAAGATATCCAGTCTAATACTGAAATAAATATTAACTGGTGGGATAATGGTTGTGGTAGAAAGTTTTATATTGATTGCCCTGAGTTTTCTTGCGAGGTTAGAACCACTGGAAACACTAAAGTAAAAAAAGGTTGGTATAGATCGTTAGAAATCATAGAGCCTGATTTTACAAATGATCATTTTAAAATTAAAGAATTCAATGTATATGTAGCTAATGTTAAATTTAAAAATCTTACTCGTGAAGAGCATACAAATGCTGTTTTAAAATTTACTTTCCAAAAACACAGGGTTGGATTTTGGAAAGATAGAGAAAAAATGTTACCATAAAAAATAACACCCCACCTAGCCGACAAGATGGGGGGTTATTTTGAATAACGGTTAAAAACTTTTTACTACTTTTAACCTCCTAATGATTTTTATAGATATAGATAAAAATCTTATTGGGGTTTAAAAATCAAAGTAGTAGTAATGAATAAATTAAATTAAAAAAATCAGGTTCTAATTAATAGTATAACAATTACCTAGAAGTTTCAAATTTTTCTTAAAACTTACGCAGAGCAAAAAAAGAAGAAAGCCTATCACCCAATAGGCTTTCTGATTACAGTTTGGTTTTTGGGTTTGTTTTATCTTGTGAGGATAAAACGGCTTTAAAGCTACTTTAATAATACCATACATATTAAATTGTGTCAAACTTAATATATAAAAATTAAATTTTGATGGGAAGTTCAAGTGATAGGGTACCATTTTGTCACATTAATTTTTAAACCTACCAATATTAATAATTATGTATTGATAGATAAGGTACCTTTTTGTCAAATAAAAAAAGAGTGACAAAATGTCACCTATTTATAAGTTTATAAGTTTATATAGTTTAAGGAGCTCAAGACTTCCCTAAAAATAAGGACTTTAGCGACATAAAAGTGAAGTCTTGTCAGTTTTCTGTGACGTTTTGTCAATAAAGTGTGAAGTCTTGTCAGTTTTCTGTGATGTTTTGTCAGCAAAGTGTGACGTTTTGTCAGAACTGTTTTTACTTATAAAGTATTAAAGATGTTTATAATGTAATGTGAAAAATTGTTGCTTTTTTCACTCATTGAATATAAAATGTGGTTATTACTTATTTATAATTAAAATTTATATTCCAACATTTGTTACAAAATGTCGTACTTTAAAGTGTGAAAAAAACTTAATTTTTGGGTAGATTTTATTTAAAAAATATTGTATATTTAATTAAGCGTGAAAATTTATTATTTTTTTCACACTATGATTACAATTTTAAAGAAAGGGGTTAGAATGGAAAAAGAATCAAATGCAATAGTAGAGTATAGTAAAGATTTTGCTACTTCTATGAATAATTATTCAGCTTATGAAATGGATTTAGTATTAACTTTAGCTTACTCAGCAAGAAAAAAAGTTACCGACCACATGAATGTGGCAGTAGATAAAGATTTAGAATTAGAATTATCCTCACAAGCTATAAAAAAATTACTTCAAGGTAATGTTTCAATGAAAAGATTAACAGAATCACTAGAGAAAATTTATGATACTAAAATTTACTTTGAGGAAGATGAGTATAATGTTTGTGAACATATATTTGATAAGCTATGTTTCAGTAAAGATAATAAAAAGATTATTTTTGTTCTTAAAAAGAAATATATTCATTTGTTTTTTAATCTTACTGGAAATTTTACCCAACATGAGCTTTTAGAATTTGCAAGTCTAAAGGGTAAATATGCTAAAAAAATATATCAAATTGTGATGAGCTATAAAGGGCTAAAAAAGAAAGAATATTCAGGAGAGTTTTTCAGGCACTTATTAAATGTTCCTGAATCATATAGATGGGCAGATGTCGAAGCTAAGGTTATAGGGGTGACTAAAAAAGAATTTGAAAAAACTAATATAATAAACTTAGAACTGGAGAGAAAAAGAGCAGGAAAAGAAGTTGATAAAGTCATATTACATTGGGATATAAAAGAACCTGAAATAATAAAAGAAGAGCCAAAGAAAAAGCCTAAAAAAGAAGTAAAGAAAGAAGAAATTGAAGATATAAAAATTGTAGAACCTGAAGACCTTACACCAGAGGAAGAAGAAAAAGGACTTGAAAAATTAATATCTGATGGAATGGATAAAGGCTTTATTGAAACTATGAAAAGAAATAATAAAACTATGTATATTAATTTTATAAGAGCTTGTTTAAAAGGGGTGGAGTAATGAAAATAAACTACAAAAAAAGATTGGAATTACTAAAAGAAGAACATGAGAAATTATCAGGAACAAGAATAAAAGATAGTTTAGAGCTAGAAAAGCAGCTTGACTGGTATCATTATGCTTTAAAAAAATTAAAAGCAATTCCAGATATATATTTTGAACCTCACGAAAAAGAAAGATTAATGGAAAAGTTTAAAAATAAATATTGGTTTCTTATGCAAGAAGAAAGAGAAGAACCGATAAAATATATTTTACCAGAATGTGGACAAGTATTAATATACAAACTCCAAAAAAGAGATGTTGAAATTCAAGAGGAGTTAAAGTTTGAAAATGCTAGAGAGCATTACAAGGAATATTTAGACTGGTACTGTAAAGCTTGTGAAGAGCTTAATAAAATACCCGATATTTGCTTTGATGATAAAGAGAGAAAAGAGATTGTAGAGCATTTTGAAAAACAATTTCTTAATATACTTACTTTAATACAGGGGGTAGAAAATGAAAATAATTAGTTTTATGGTTGAAAAGGGTGGAACAGGTAAAACAACAGGAGCTAGAGAAGTAGCTGGAATGTTACAAAGGGATAAGAAAGTCTTGCTTATAGATTTAGACTTCCAAAGAAACCTTAGTACATCATTAAATTTCGAGAGCTCTCGAAATATTTATGACGCTATTATGAAGAGGGATTTTAAAGGGAATATTGTTAAGATAACAGATAACCTAGATTTAATACCTGGAGATCTAAGAATGAGAAACTTAGATGATGATTTAAAAGTTAGTATCACATCTGATTTTGTGATTAAAGAGCAATTATCTGTGATTAATCACTATGATTATGTGATTATAGATTGTAGACCTGATATGAAAAAGCCTGAAACAAATGCAATTAATGCAAGTGATATAGTTTTAACACCAATAGAGCCTCACTCGTTTAGCTTAGATGGATTTGATATTTTAGAAAGTTTTATAGGAACGCATAAAAGCACTCTAAAACCTAATCTAATACATAAAGGGTATCTTAGTCGCGTACCCAACGACAAAAAGTTTTTAGAGGGTATTGGGGAGCTCTTGATTGATTATCGTGAGGATATGTTAGTGAGTTTTATAAGAGAGAATATAAAACTTAAAGAAGCTGAAATGTGTGGTGAGTTTATATATGAGTATTCACCACGTAGTAATGGTACAACAGACTTTGAAAATTTAACAAGGGAGATATTAAGATATGGTAAGTAAATTTAATAAAGCTCTTAGACGTCGTGAAAGGGTCGTTCCTGCCCTTTCACAAGAAAGTAATACAATAAGTCAAGTAATAGCCGAGGAGCTTTATTTTGACTATAATAGGCTCGTGATAGATACAGATGATAAGAACTCTTTAATAACTTATGAGAAAGAACTTCTTTACCAAAGAAAAAGAATTGGAGAAATTGCACTAACATTAGGGGAAACTTTGGAAAAGGCAAGAGAGATATTTGCTAAAAATAACCTTGAGGAAACTTTTACAGAGTGGTACACAACGCTTGGGTACAACAAGGACCAAGTGTATTTACTAAGGGGTAGATATAGATTGTATCTGGAAAACCCAAGTTATAAAGATAGAGTCCAATCTCTATCTGATGTAGAGGTAAAAGAGGTTATTAATAAGGCTACTCCTCCAGCATTAGTATTTAAAGTATTAGATGGAGAAGTAAGAACAGGTAAAGGAATTAAAGAGGCTCGTAACCATTTTGCCGATGTCAACAAAATGGTAGATGCCGACGCCAGCAAAACGATAAATATTAAGAGTGAAAAGAGTATCCAAGATAGAATAATGGAAATTAATGATGAGATCTACAAGCATGAAACGGCTATAAAACTACTAAGAGAAGAAATGGCGGACCTAGTAAAGAAGCTTTAAAAGCTTACGTAGAGCTAAAAAGGGGAAATTAAGCCCCTTTTTGTTTTACATCTCTGAGATTTCTTTAGTTAAATGTTTTACTCTTTCTTCTAATATCTCATACACACAACGCCATGCCATTGCTTTTTCTTCTATGACGTCTCTATCATGTCCATTCTGACGTTCTCTAGTTTCATAGTCTCTTATTATATTACCGTATCTATCCAAGCCCTTATTTGCCCAATCAAGACGTTGCTTAGCAGATTGAATATAAAAGTTTTCCATGTCTGTGTCTTGTTCCTCTTTTTCTCTTTTAGCGTTTTTCAAATCATATCCGCTGTCTTTTATATGGTCTTCTATTGTCCATATAAGCCTTTTTAATTTATGTTTCATCTTACATTCCTCCTCTTATGTACTGAAATAACTTATCTACATCTTGTTCATTAAATTTAAAACCACCAAAAATAAAATCCCCACTTTCTTTTATTCCTATCTTCATAGCATTGTATAAAGAATCAATATCTATATCTCCATCAGGTGATACTAGACCCATGTTTTGAAGTGTTGGAAGATATTCTTGTAGCATTCTTTCTCCTTTTTCAGCTCCTAAAGCTACCCCTGAATATATCAAAAACTTTTTAATCCCTGTAGCTTTAGAGGCTACCTCTTGTTTTATATATTTAAGTATTCCTAGTTCTATATCAGTTAGTTTCATTGGTCCTCCTTATGAAAATAGGATAGCTTAGCTATCCTATTTATTTTTATTTAGTTGCTGGAGCTGGTGTTGTTTGAGTTGCTGTTGGAGCTTCCCAAGCATTGTATCTAGGCATTACACCAGGACATAATGAATCTAAAGGCGTTACAAGTTTTCCAGGAACGAATGTTGCATTTACATAGCAATATAGGTTTTGGTCTCCTGCTGCTCTTCTTTCAGCTTCAAGAGCAATAGCTCCCTCTAAGTTAGTCTTAACTTTGTCTATTTCACAACTAAGTTGAGCTAGTCTAACTCTGTTATCAACTGCTTCTTTATTTAGATTTTCAAATAGAGTAGCATACTTTTCATCTTTTTTCTCAAATATTCCAAGCACTTCTTTGAATGTATTGATACCTACTCCATCTGCATACTTTTCAGCTTTAAGTTGTGCTATCTCTGCGTCTTTTTTACCAAGTTCTGCTACTGCTCCAAGTCCAGCTAAAGTATTGGTATTGTTACAGTTTCCTCCAAATAGTCCTCCTAGTAGTCCATTACCATTATTAGAACCATTTAAGATTCCTAAAGCTGTACCAGCTATTCCAAGACCTAGTCCAGTACCCGCTACACCTTTACTTGCATATTCTTCTGCCATAATATTACCTCCTTATAAGTGATATATTCATTGTATAACTTATAAGAAATTCATGCTTTAAAATAAAATTAAATAATATTTTATAATACAAAAACACGCCTACCAAATTTAGTAGGCGTGCTGTTTTTAAACTTTTTTCTCTTCAAAATATTTCTTTAATATCTTGTTGATGATAGAAGATTTAGTCTCATTAAAATCCCCATTTTCAACTAGTTTGATAATTTTTCTCTCCATGTTTTTGCTAGTGTTAAAGCATATTTTCGTAACATCTTTTCTACTCATTAATTCCCTCCCAAAAATTTTATTATATGTGCTCCTCCCATGTTGTTTTAAACTGTTATTTTATTTTGTTGGTACGTTTCTTTAATTCTGATTTATGCAATAACATTTTTAGTATATCACATTTTCTTTAATTAGACAAAAATTTATCCCTTAAAAAATTCAAGTCATCTTTTAAGTCGTCTTTCATTTCTTTAATTGTAGACTTTAGCTCCTCATCTCTTTTACCGAGTTCAGACTTCAAATCCTTTAAACTTTCTTTTATCTCCTTATCTCTTTCGTCAGAATCTTCTTTTAATTTTGAGATCTCTTTATACATTTCTTTTCTAACATTCTCAATAGTCCTTATAATAAACTTATGATATGTGAAAATCCCTGCTGTAAAAGTTGCTATTACAGAAAATAATGTTGCAAGAACTGTAACTATCAAATCTAAGTCTTGTAGCACTATACATCACCATGTGTTTTTTTAAATATAGCTTCATAGAGTTCATCATCTACTTTACTATCTGTTCTTTTAACAAGTTCCCCCAGTAATATAATTACTATTTTTTCAACCGCTACAGTTCCAAACCATTTGCATATAAAGTACTTTAAGAATGATATAACAACATTCATTTAATCACTCTCCATAATATAGTTTCGCTTCTCTTTTTCTTCTGCTTGTAAGTCCTGCAAGAACTCTTCCTCCGGCTTTATTCCATCTTAGAAACTGTTCTCTAATTTCATTATATGGTGCATTAGTGTTAATCTTTTTAGCTAGTGTTGAGTTTTTAAAAGCTTGAGTTCCTACGTTAAATGTGAAACTCACAAGGGCGTCAAACTGGTGTTGCAAAAGAGGGTGCTTGATAGTTTCATTAACTGCCTTTTCAAATCTACATAAGTCCGATTTTAAAAGTTGTCTTGACTGTTCTTTGGTAATTTTCATATCTGGAGTTACTCCACCAGTGTGACCTACTCCAATAGTCCAAACTCCAGCTTGACATCTGTAAGCATGAAGTACTTCTCCCTCTTCTTTAATAATAAACTCAATTCCTTTATCTGATGTTTTCATAGTTGCCTCCTAAAAATTTATTAAATTTGTTTTTAAATGCTTCTAAAGCATTTGACGGCTTAGGAAGTTCTATTCTTCCTTCTATTCTATTTTCAGCTAACATTGATACAGTTTCTATTGTTACAGCGTCATTTTCAAAGAAATTTTCACAATCATTCATAAATTTTAAGTAATCATCAAGCACACATTCTTTTTTCATTTTCTCAAAATTTCTAGGTGTATCAAATTTTTTATATTCTTCATATTTTCTTTTTAAATCTGACATTCCTGTTTCTCTTTCAAATATATCTCTCATCATTTCTAATTCTGTTCTAGTTAGCATATTCAATCATCTCCTTTATTTTATTAAATTAAACTTTTCTTTGAATTTTTGTAGTGTTTCACTTGGTTTTGGTATATGTATAGTTGCATATCCAACTGGTTGATTTTCAGATGCACTTAAAGTATAGATAAGCCCTCTAAGTTCTATCATCATATTCAAATACTCTGTTGCTAAAGCTTCATCTTGTAATTTCATCTCTTGTATTGTTGAAGGAGTATCCATTCCCTCATATTCACTATATTGAGCTTCTACTCTATCTAAATCTGTAGTTAAATCTTTCCAAGTGTGTGTTACTTTATCCCATTCTCTTTTTAAATATTCCTCTGGACATGGAACAGTTATAACCTCATCAGCTTCAACATATTGACCATCACTCAAAGAAACTATTTCTTTTTTAGTTTCTAAAACTACCTCATTTTCTTCAAGCTTTCTTTGAGCTCTCTTATATTTCTCATACTCTGTTGCCTCTCTTATCACATCTTTTTCAACTGTGATGTAGTAAGGAATATCTTTTCCATAATGCTGATATACTTCTTTTTGAAAATATTCAGCAGGTTTTTTAAGAGGTTGTTCAAATACGGCTATAATTTTAGATTTAAAGAATCTATCTGCATACTCTTTATCTATATAGAAGTATTGTTTTTCACTATCTATTTCTACACTCTCATCAAAATCGCTCTCATGCTCTATAACATCTTCAGATAGAGTTTGAGAAGGATCTTCAATTACTTCAATAAACTCTTCAATAGTATTTAAACTCTCATTAAATTTAAACTTATGAGGGATATCATTTCCCTCATAAATTAGAACTTCTTTAACTTGAAAATATTCTTTTCTCTCTTCAAGTTCTATTTCATTAATCATTTTTTCAGATACAGCTATACATTTAGCTATACCTTTTTTTGACAACTCTTTATCTAAATAAAAATACATTTTTACTCCTTTCTTTTTTAATAAAATTGCTAGTAATTTAAAAATTTCTGTCCTTTTGTTATAGGACAAGTCATAGAACTAGCTAATACTACCAATCCAGCTAGCATTTGGCTAGGAACTACTTGGCAAGAGATTACAGATGCTTTTACTAAGTCTGTAAGCTCGAATGAGAGTGTAGGACAATATGCAGGTAGTAATACTGTCACTCTTATTAAAGATAATTTGCCTGCTACAAGTTTGAAAATAGATTCATTTTCTATGTCAATTAATCCCCATGTACATAAAATCTATGGGTATGCCTTTGGGGATATTTTAAATAAATATGGAATAAACGATAACAAACATGACGGATCTTTTCAAACTGGTCCTGCTGAATGTAATGCTATGGATAAAGTATGCGAAACAGCAGGTGGTGGAAGTACTGGAACTGCTTCACCTGTCACTGAAAACATGGGAACTGGTAAAGCTATTGACATTAAACCTAGGCATTACCTTGTAAAAAAATGGCAAAGATTAACTTAATCTCAACCACATATGAGTTGTATAGTAAGCAGGTATTATATCTAGTGTTTGTCCACTTCCTAAGGCTGATGTTTGTGGGCTTGCTGATGAAGTAGTTCCTGAATTATAGTTTGTTTTCTTCATTCTAAGTCCAAATGCTCCACCACCATCTTGTCCACACCACCCATACGATGTCCAAGAGTCGACAGGAATAACTTTTTCTCCATAAGTTACTCCAGGGGCTGAATAATAAGTGTCAAATGATTTTACAGCTTGGTATTTTGCTCCTGTTAAACTAAAAGTATCAACAGTTAGTTTAACGTTCGGAAGATTAGCTTGAGAGATAGTCTTAGACATGCTACCACCAGTCTGCTTACTAGCTTGACTGCTAGAAGTACCTAATAAGAATCTACCCTCTATCTTGCTCCAAGTAGTACCTAAATACTTAGATGATGGATTGTTAGAGTTAGTAGTAAGGTAAATGTCCCCTATTGCATAAGGACAGAAATTTTTAAATTTCTCATAAATTCCTTTTATCTTATCCTCTATCTTTTTTGCAGTATCATATTCAGCAGATACGTTCCCTTTATCTAATTTATCTTTCTCTAAATCATCTACACGATTAGCAAGACCACCACCTGCACCTTGTACAAGCTCAAGTTGTTTTTTACCCTCTGCAATAATCTCATCTATCTTTTTATTACCTAGTTTTTCAATTTCACTTCTTATTGTTGTATCAAGGTTATTAAGTTCTCTAAGTAACTCATCAGTCTCGTTTCTCAACTCTTGTGACATATTTTCTTTATCTACAAGTAGCAAATCCTTTATTTCCTTATACAAACTATCAATCATATTTTGGAATCTATCATATAGCTCTCCAATAGGTAGTGTCTCTATATTTCCTGTAGCTCCATTTCTAAACCATACACAATCATTAGGTAGATACGGAATATTATTTTGTCCGGCACTTCCACTATCTATAAAGACATAACTTTCTGTAATGGCGGTTTCTATATCCACTATATGCTGTTTAATCTCATCTTTAAGTTTATTTAAGTTGCTAGCTGTTATATCCCCTAGTTTATTAAAGTTTACACTAGGTTGGAAATATGGTAGTTTCTCAACTATCTTAATAGCTGTGTAGTCACTCCATACCCCGTTAGGATATAAAGAGAAGTCTATGTTTCCAGCATTGCTTGTATATCTATCATTGGGTATTTTATATACAAACGCTTCTCTTTCCTTACAACCATAGACTTCACATTTAGAAATATCTAAACTTGTAGGATATAAGTGCCTATTAGTTTCTGTTTGGAAGTATTCTTTTTTAAACTCTAACATTTTCCTTTGCTCCCTCCTTTAAAAGAAATAATTTTCATCTTCATAAGTTATAGCCCCTCCTGTATCAAATACAGTATTTTCAAATTTTTCAAATCCTGGTTGAATTTTTAAATACAAGTCATAGTAAATCATAGCTGTTCTAAATGAGTCTGCGTCATCTGAGGCTTTATCATTAGCGTCATGGTCTGGAATATCTACATATTCTTGCTTATTCTTGTCGTACTTTTTAATATAGCTTCTAAGTTTATCTAGCCCTATGTTGCACTCTTCGGAATCAATTTCAACTCTTGTAAACAAGAATCTAATCTTGTTTATCTGTGCCATAAGGGTAGCCATATTAGCTCCTGCTAAGTCTGTTTTTGATAGTACTCTTACATCGCTAAAGAAGAACTCTCTAATGTAGTCACTTCTTTTTGAGGTTGATGTCCACTCTTCTACATCTCCATCGTGAGGTAAAATCATTATAGGTTCACTACCAAAGTATTTACCTTTTACATACTCTTTTATGTATTCACAAAAATGGTCCGCTCCAACGCCTTTATTTCTGTAATGATGGATAAACCTTATATTGCCATTACTTGGGTTTATTTGGAAAAACCATATAACCGTATGGTCACGTTTTCCTATATCCCAAGACACATATAAAGGAGCATGTTTGAAATAATACCCCATATATTCAAGCTTAGTGTTCGCATACTCATCGTAAGTCTCTTCGTATTTTCCGAACCTACCAATTCTTTTATCCTGTATAGCTTTAGCTATTTGGTCCGTGTAATATGCCCCCATACAACTTGTGTTTAATGCACATTCATATTCTTGTGCATAAATCTCTGGTAACATTTCAGCTTTTTGCTTTTCTCTTTCTACAACATTCATTACAGGGTTACCATTCCAAGCTTTAGATTCACTTGCTCTTTGGATATCCACATACCAAAGTTTTTTAATCTCTGGGTGTTTATCAAACTTTTTAAAGTAGTCTACAAATAGTCTTGTGAACCAGTTATCTTTACCCCTTGGGGTAGAAATAAAGATTACTACTCCGAAACCAGTTTTATTAATTACTGCGTCGATAGCTGGTTTCATATATTGGTAGAATCCTGGTTTCATTAGAGCAGCCTCGGTGTAGATTATTCCTCTAGCTCCAACCCCTACGTTACTATTAGGGTTGTCTGCTCCACGAATGAATATCTTTGAATTGTTGTAAAGAGTGATAGACCAGTCAGACCTATTTACTATGAATTGAGATTTCGGATTTTTTAGCAGCACTCTAGGGAATAGATTTTCAATCATAGGTACTCCGTCAAGCGTTTTTCCATCAACTACAATCTCTTTAGCTTGTCTAAAGTATGGTGCAAATATATAGTAGTTTCCAGGATATTTAACAGCACATAGAATAAGGACAATTAGTGCTAGGAAGTCTTTACCATATCTACGGTGAGCCATAAGAGCAAAATATTTCTTTTCTCCTCTTAGAACTTCACGAACCATCTCTTGCTGTCCTAGGTGCATTTTTTTAATAACCTTTTCATAGGATACAGTAACTCTTCTACGTTCCTGTCTAGTAGATAATCCAAATCCCAACTTTACCACCTCCATTTATTTTATTAACTAAATAAAAAAGCTACCCCTCTAGGTAGCTCTTTTTGGATTTTATAAAAATGGAAAAAGGCAACCTATTAAGTTGCCTGTATTTCTTATGGTTATATTAACATTATTACTTAGAAGTTTCAAATTTTTTCGAGAGCTCTCGAAATTTTTTTCTAAAATTCATCTTCTATATCTTGGAATTTTTCATATGCTCCTGTTGCTAGGTTAAAGTTTGAAGTTCCTATACCTAGTTTCATCATATTAACAAATGCCTTGTCAATATCTCCTTTTAAAAGATTTTGAGATATAGTAATTGGACGCCTTACAGCTGCAGCTCCATTTACTAATGCCCATGTATTTATTTGAGTATCAACTAAATTCCAAAAATTAGATCCTGGATTATCTATAAGTTCATCTACTTTATCATTTATTGTAGCTACAGGGTCAGCATAAAACTCTGGGTCACTAATTAGTGCAATCCCTCCATAAAAGACAGGAAGTGCTGCTAAATGTTTAAATAATCTTTTTTGCCATATTTTGTTACCCCAATCAAATTTACCATCATTCATATTGGATAAATAAAAATCTCTTCCTAATCTACGCCATTGTTCATTGATAGAAGTTTTGAAGTTACCCATAAGACGCATAAAGTTTCTGTGGACAGGGTTTCTAATATTTTCTATTGCTGCTCTCATCGACGGATTAGCCTCTGTTGGTGATACATCGGTAGCTATCTTATCATATAATTTAACTATTTTGTCACTTACACTCTTTTTCATTAGTTCAAATTCTTCATCAGCAAGCACTCTACCGAGTTTCTTTTCCATATCAGTTTTAGTTATCATATCAAAAACATCAACTTCTGAAAAGATACCTTCTCTAAAACTTTGGATAGTATCTAATTTTTTTATAAAGTGATAATCTAAATCATTTATTCCTACATTATCAAATAATCTTTTCATATAGTTAGTGTTATGCTTAAATAGGTCATCTATATCAGTGTATTTCCCTATATCTCTTAGGGTTTCGGAAGCTATAAAGAAAGAGGCTAGTTTCATTATCTTTTGAGTTTCACCATAAAGATTTAATTTATTTAGTCCATTATCTACCGAACTCATAGCTTTTTCAGCTTTGCTTCCGTATTTCATCATTCTTTCATGTCTTAACCCTACATAATCATCTGCACTATCCATTACAGAACTTATGAATTTTATAGGAACAGAATTTTCAAATCTTTTACCCATAGCTTTATCAACCTTATCATACATTTCTTTACTTAAATGTAAGACTTGTGCCGCTTTCATAAATTGCTTTATAGTATCAACTATTCCACTTCTACCATAAAGCATTGTAGAAGCTCTAGCTATTGTTGGGGCTTCAAATGCAAAATCTTTAAAAGCTTTAAACCCAGTTAAACTCACCTTGTTACTAAGGCTTAAAAGATTGATAACAGCTTTATCTAAGAATTGTTTAGGTGGTTTAGTAACAACTCCTAGACGCATACCTATTCTTTCTTTCATTTTACCCTCTATATCTCTAGCATAAGTTTGGAAATCTGCATTAGCTCCAAACTCTTGTAGTCTATCTAGGATATGTTTAACTGTATTATATCCTCCATTTGGTAGCACTTCTTGCATAGCTTTAGCTGCTGAAATTTCATTTATAAATTTATGAATAGCATTTCTATCACCAGTACTATTTTTATCTACAAGCTTTCTTAGAGAATCTTTAGAGATTAGCATATCTTCATTCAAATACCTCTCGAATCTACCAAATCTATTTAAGTGAGTTCCTAGATAATGATTATATTTAATGTCTCCTCTTTTACTCATTAAGTCCATACTATACATATATTTAGCATTTCTTTTCTTACTTTCTAAAATATTTTCAGCTATTTTATTAGAATCTATATCTTCATAGAAATTACTTTTTTCTATATAATTATTTACTCCTTCTACTTCATCTAGTTTATATTTTTTTATAAGATTTATTTTATCATCTTTAGACATGCAATTTCTAACTCTTTCAAGCTCTTTTAATATTTCGGATTTGCTCATTTTCTTTTTACTTTTAAGTTTAGCTTCTAAAACTTCTGGTGCAGACCTAAAAAATTCTAAATTTTCCTCTGCAAATCTATCTCTTATATTTCTTAATCTTTCTGGAATCTCTATTCCTGTTACATCATCAAATGACATTTTACCTCTAATTAATTTACCTAAATCAAGGTTTTTATTCTCATCTAAAAATTTAACAAGTTCTTCTTTTTGTAAATATTTTTCTACACTAAGTCCTTGGTCGAACATAAAGTTATTAATTATATCCTCTGGAGTTAATTCACTGCCTTGTGTTAAATCTTTCATAATCTTATAAAACTCTTTTTTAGTTTCAAGTAGCTTAGGTTCTAAGTATTTGAGATTATCTGGTAATTTGCTATCCCATCTAAACAAATACCTTGCAAGTCCTCCTTTATCAAACGTATCACATAACTCTTTAGGACTAAGAATACTACCCATTTTATCCTCTATCTCCATAAGTCCAAGAATCATGCCTTTCATTTGTTGGTCTACTTTTTCAAAAGGAATAAATAGATTAGTTTCTAGCCACTCTCCTACATTTGTTGTAGCCTCTGCTGTTGTATTAGCGTTAAAGAAAATGTCGTACAAATCCTTTTTCCATTTAGTATAAGTACTTAATTCTTTTCTTAATTTAGCTATTGCTACTGCTGGGTCATTTTCTGCCATAGCCCCTTTAACTATACTTTCCGTAACTTTAGCGTCGAGAGAATCTGCATTTTTAGGAATTTCAAGTTTTAATATTTCTGCAACTTCATCATCTATCTTTCCGTCTCTTACAAGGTTATCCATTTGATTTCTTAAAATATATGATATTTCAAAATATGTATCATCAAATCCAGCAAAATGTCCACTACCAACTTTATTTAGCACCTCTTCAATAGTTGAATCTTCCATTCCATCTATATATGAAAATGCTTTGCTTTTAAAGTCTGGATTTTGGTATAAGTCAATAATGTGTTGTATTTCGTGCCTCATTACTCCTAGTTCTGTATCTAAATCATTAATTTTATCACTTAAATACACTTCAACAACTCTTCTACCATCTTTATTTATAATTCTTGTTTCTCCTAGAGAATCCATAGTTTTTTTACCTTTATATGAAAAATCTATATCATACCCAATTTGATAACTGTTTATCATATCTTCAATGGAATTAACATTATATTTCTTTCTAACTATTTCTCCAACTCTTTTTTGGATTTTTAAAACACTATCTTCTAGTCCTAATTTAGAATTATATTTTTTATCAAGTCCAAGAGATTTACTAACCATTGACACAAGGTCTGCTTCTGTAGCTGGTTTTATAGGCTCTGGAGTTCCGTTCATATCATCTACTATATTTTTAATTGGTTTTTTAGGAGTTATATTTTCTTTAGTTCCTTTTGTAGCTTTAGTGTCTAATTCATAAATATTACCTAAATATCCGTGGTCTTTTGTTAAAGTTAGTTCTCCATAGTATTTTTTACCATTTAATTCATATTCAAATTGAATACGCTCATCACCTTTTAACCATTTCTTTTTAATATATACAGGGTTTCTGTCAGCGTTTAAATTGCTTTTAACAGTATAAGGTATTTTATCAATATTGCCCCTTACAAAATTAACCTTTGCTCCTGAAGGAATTATCCCCTCTTTTTCAAGTCTTGTAATTAATGTGCCTTTTGGAAAATCTTTGTAATTATGCTTAATCTTAGTTCTGTTGTTTATAAAAGTTTCTTCATCAACTCTAAATAGTTGTGTTCTTTCATCTTCGAATATAGGGTTATAACTATTTATTATGGAGTTAATATTGCTATTTATCTCATCTACTGCACCTTGTGTATCAAATCTTATATCAGTTATCTTTTTAGAATCAAACATATCTAAGAAGTAATCAAAGGCTTCTGCTTCTTTTTCAGTAAGCATACCTTTATCTCTCACTGCTTTTATAAGGGCTACAAAACCTTTCTCATCTTTAGAAATATAGTTAGTAAAATCAGTACCATTTTTTATAAAATCTATTTCAGGGTCTGAAATAACTTTTTGCATAATTATTCCAGCTCTATTTTTAGCCTCTGCACTACTAACTTCATTAACATACAAATGCTTATCAATAACCGCTTGTTCAGAGCCAGCAGTTCCTTTAATATCATTTATTTCTTTTAAATTATCCACTGTCTTAGTGATGTTATTGTAATCTCTAACAGTTGTATCACCCTTATTTATAGCCGATTCTGCGTCTATTTTTTTAGAAGCGTCTTTAAAAATATTAAGAGCTAGTTCTCTAGTAACCTTTCTATTTGCCATACTATCTAATTTTTTACTAGCGGCATTTATTCCAGCTTTAACTCCATAACCTAAGCCTTGGAAAATCAAAGCCCCTCCAGCTCCACCACCAAAGGAATATATATTTTCTTCTAAGGTTTGGAATCTATTGTCAGTGAAATATGTGTCAACATTATCTTCTACTAGATTTTCAAAACCATTCAAAACCATAGCAGTACCTATTTTACCTATTGTTGTAGTAGCTCCAATATATCCAGCAACAACTGGTGAAAATAAGCTAGTCCCTACAAGTGCTGGTAGTTGTCTTAAATCTGTTACTACTCTTAAGCTTTCAGCCGCCATACTAGCAGTAAATCTTTGAGTGGCATTAGGCTCAATTTCTATCTTCCTTCTATATTCCTCTCTAATATCATCAGTAAGGTTTTTATATTTGATATGGTTTTCCTCTGCTCTTCTTATAAAGTCTATGGGTTGAGTTTCTCCTGTTGCCGCTTTATACGCCGCTCTTAGCCAAGAATAATATACAGATTTAGCGGTGTTTTTTGCACCGCTAAAAATATCTCCAACTATTTCTAATTGTGGTATATCATATGAAGTTTTCCCCATTCTTGAAGAAAATCTATCAATCTCCTCTTTATGCTGATTATAATAGTTAGTATCTATTTTATATCCTGTAGCTAGATTTGCTTCTATTGCATTTTCTCCTATTCTAACAGCTTCTATCATTTATCCACCTCTATATATTGAATTTTTCCTTGTTCATCTCTTAAAGGTTGATTACCATAAGTTAAGAATACTTTATTACTTCCAAGCTCATTAGTAACATTTATTAAAGATGGTGCAACCTCTAATTTTTTTACTTCTCCTTTTTCATCTGTTGAAAATACATAAGATTTATTAGTAGCTAAAAATTGATTTATTGAATTTGATGTTTGAATTGGTGTGATATCTTTACCCACAAATATAACACCTTTAGTTCCTAGGTCTACTGATGTAAAATCTTTAGTCATTCCATCTATAATAACTTTTGTTTTAGTGTCTAGTTGATCCATAAATTCTTTATTTTCACGTGTAAAGGCATCATAAAGTTGTTGTTGGATATTTTTACTTTGAGCTGCTATTGGCAATCCTATATATTTATCTTTCAATCCTGCTGCTTCTGCTAAATCCTCTGTTATAACTCCTCCTGTATCTTCTATCAATTTAGCTTTAGTTTCAGTAGCTCTAAACTTTAAAATGTCGTCAGTAGCTCTCAAAGCTCGTTTATCTCCTTTTCTAGCATTAGCTACAAGGGAATTGTATTTAGCTCCTATATCTGGAGCGGCACTTTGTATTTTTTTTCTAACATCAATGTATTCTCCAGTAACAGGGTCTAGTTCTTTTACAACATCATATTGTTCACTTTGATATTGATTAAGATTTATAACACTTGTGTCCACAACTTCTTTATTAAAGGTATTAGCGGCTATTCTTTTATTAGGACTATAAGTATCATTCATAATTGAATAAAACTCAACATCGTTATAGTAAGCGTTAGTTGATAAACTTCCAAGCCCATTTTCCTTATCAGTACTATCTAAATAATCATTTTGTATCTCTTCATTCATTCCGCCTACGAATTGATTTCTCATAGCATTTTTATTACCCATTATAACTTCCATTCTAGCATTAGGGTCATCATATAAAGTACTTAGGTCTGCCATTCCTTTAGATTGATATATAGGTTCTAACCCAGCTTTATAAAACTCTTGTAATGTAGAGAAGTTAGTTCCATAGTAAATATTACTAACTCCTACAAAATCCTTTTCTCCCCATTGGTAATTAGCTGGAAGATTGTTTTGTTCTGCATAAACTAAAAAAGGCTCTGTTTTACATCTTGTCAATAATTTTTGTTGTTCTATTAAACTCATTTGCTTTTCAGCTTTTCCTCTTCTGTTAAGCTCTGCTTGAGCTTGGTTTAGTCCACTCTTAAATTCTTCGTACTCATCAGCACCAATCATAAAATCTTCTCCATTGATTTTAGTATTGAAGCCTTTAAAATGTTCAAAGAACTCTCCAGCAGTCATCTTAGAATAATTATCTAATAAAGCTTGTGCATTAGGTTTATTAATTAGGCTTAGTCCAAAGGCATTAAAGTTTCCTTTCCATACACCTTTAATTCCTGTGGCAACTTTTGCCATATCTATAATACCAGCATTTCCAGCACTAATCATATTATTAATAACTTGTTGTGTGCCAGCTAGTGCAGAACTATAATCTCCTAGTGCCATATATCTCTCATTATTTTGTTGTGCCATTTCTTGAGAGTGAATGTAGTTGTCTAGGGTCACTTTTTCTTGGTATTCATAGTTTTTTACTAAAAAATTATTTTCAGCCATTTGTAATTTTTGTCTAAAACGTGCTTCAAAGGCGTCGGCATATTCCATATCATACCCTTGCTCTAATGAAGTCTTTCTATATGTAGCTATTTTTTCTTCTATTTTAGCCTTTAAAGCATTTATTCCCTCATCTGTCTTGTATATATCCTTGTTGGTTTGCATTTCTAACATAAAATTGGATATATCATCATCTATACTTGCCTCTGCTGTAAGCCCAAATGATTTTGACTGAAAATCTTTTAACTTTTGATATGCCATTCCTAAGTCCATAATTCCATTAGATACTGCTTTAGTTATGCCTAGTGACATACCACTATCATTTGTACTAGGTGCACTTACTTGTGGAGACCCTATCATCTTATTTGATTTAGTAGGGTCTATTATAATTCCTTGGTTATTATTCATTTTCTACCACCCTAATCCTGGATATTTAGGTTTGTTACCAAAAATATCTAAATTAAGTGAAGTATTAATAGCTTTTCCGCCTAATACAGTTGAAGAACTTCCAGCTTGTGCAGCACTTCTACCACCACTAATATTGTTAAGGTCTGTTCCTTTATTTATACTATATCCCATATATGTAGTAGCCATACTCATAAGCCCACTAACCACATTAGAGTAAGCCTCATTTTTCTTAGCTCTAACTTGAGAATCTATATTGTATTTTTGAGACTTCAAGTTGAGATCTATATTTCTCATATCACTTTCCATATCAGCTTTACTATCTAGGAAGTTTCTTTCGTGAACTCTCATACCTTGTCTAAAGAGTGACCCTGCTTTATCTATTCCAGCATTAGCAAATATTGCAGACTGTGAGGCTAGCTCCGATGTCTGCTTAGAAAATATATCTGTATACTGTTCTATTACTGCTGTTCTTTGAGTTTCAGCATTTAATTCAGCAGCCTTTTTTTGAACTCCTCCCTCAAGTTTTGCTTGCTTGGCACTATTAAGACTACCTATAATATTTACTCCTTGTGAGAGTAGCATTGCAGCTAACATAAAACTCATATTACTCGTCCTCCTGTTGTTCAAAATCTCTAATTTCAGCAAATATACCAACTATTTCAATAGGGTTATTATTCATCTGCTTTATATAAAGTTCCTTTTTACCTGTATTAGGTATAGTTACAAAATGGACTTTATCTGATGGAACGTCCTCTAGTTTTAAGGCATGTTCTTTTCTTTTACCATTGACTTCTAAATCATAATCGCCTATAACAACCATTTTAACTTGCCCTATTGTAGTTCTTTTAAAGAACTCTGGAACATCTGTACGCACCTTTTGACTTAAAGAAGTTTCAGCTAATTTAAACTCTAAAGGCTCTACATTGGTATCTGAATAAGTGTATATGTTAATTTCATTTCCAGTAGCATTGAAGATATATAATTTATCATCAACATTGACATACTCATTAATCCCTTGTAACTTGTTACATCTTGTCCAGCATATAATATCCTCTTCAAATTTATAACTTAATGCCCTTGCCTCTTCTCCACAATCTACTCCTATAAGGTTATTTTTCTTATGCTTAAAGAAATAGATATCTTCTACATTATCAAATAAGTGATTGCTATATGTTGATACTTCCATAGTCTTATAAGCACTATCTGCCCCTACATCTTGTATTTGGAATATTCTATTAGAAGTATCTACATAATAGATAGCGTCGTCAGATTCTGTCCAATACCCTAATCCTTTAGGTCTTGATAGTTTTTGGTCATAGAACTCTGATGTCTTAGGAGTAAGACCTGTGTTAAGTTGAGTTGAGAAAAATCCCTTGTCAGTAACTGCTATTAGAGATTTATACGATATAAAATCAACTACTGTATTAACCTCATTACCTGCAAGGAAAGTGGTAAATCCGTCATTATCCTCCGTTGACTGTCTAAAATTAAGAGAGTCAAAGACACGAGATGATACGACACAACTTGGATTCCCTGCAACGTTACCAAATATAACTCTTCCTTTATACTCTGTAACAACTGCTGGATAACCTTTTCTAAATAGATTTTCTGAAAAAACTATATCCAGGATATTGATTTTTTTCTTTTCAAGTTCTACGCTTTTATCTGGAATTTCTATATTCCCTCCAGGGGCTGTTACTTGAGATGTAGTTATTTTCTGCTTTCCACTAGTATTTTCAATCTTAGATATTCTGAACTCTCCACCCATATATGAAATAGTACCTTTTTCAAAGTTTTCTAAGAAACTAGGCTTATATACAGGATTAGAAAGAGTGCTTTCAAAGATAATCTTAGAACCATCTTGATACCAAGTAAACACAAGCTTGTCAGTATCTGTATATTGATACTCACTTTCTACTGCTTTTACAGGTGGATTTGTTATACTTTTCCAATATTCAACTACTGTAAACTCTGGTGTAGCTTCATCTACTCTTACCATTACAGGCTCTTTATTAGCTACGCAACTTATAACAGAGTTCTCAAATTGTGTAATACTAAGTTTCTTTATCTCTTCTGGTGTATAAGTTGTAGGAATTTCTTTAACTACTTGGAAATTATCCATTCTTAATACCAATACTTTTTTGTTTGTATATAAGAATAGATACCCACTAAGTGAGGTATCTTTCTTATTGATTTTATATTTGAAAAGTTTAAAACCCTCAATTGTTCTAAGTTCGCTAGCTACTGATATAGTATTTATTTTTTCAAAGCTTGGAAAATTAATCAACCCTGCACTATCAGATGTAAGACCGTTTTTAAGATACGCAAGTCCTTTAGCTGGTATTTCAGTTTCTACTCTATACCTTAGTCCTGGGGAAATTTCCCCAAGACTAAATCTTAATTTACCCTCAAACATTAGTTCAAATCCTCCAAATCAAATCCCATTAGTCCGTTGTCAAATGTCAGTTTCTCCTCTTCAAGTTGCATAAGAGAAGCAAGTCTAGTTATTGCTTTAGCTTTACCAACAGAACTACAAATAGCAGTAGCAAGCCATAAAGCTGTAAGTCTTTCGTAAGTGTCTGGGATATCTTCAAGATCGAGTTTCTTTTTGTATGTACATTCAACCTCTGCTTCATCACTTAAAAGGACATCTCCAAACTCTGCTATTCCTGGAGTAAGATTCTTTAAAAATCCAGTAGGTTTAGCGTACTCGTATCTATCTGTATATCTTTGCCTATCTAGTAACTTTAATCTTTCTTTAGCTAAATTGAAATTAAACCTAGTATCGTTTTGTATTTTTAGAACTATATCGTTAAAATAAAAGGACGCCGTTTCAAAGTTGACATCCTCTTGTAAATCCTCATCGGCGTATGGGTAACCTAATTCGAGGAAAGCCATTTTTATTATTTTGTCTTTATTCATCTTTCACCTCTCTAAAATTAATTCTTTTTCTTGCATTGAATTTATTAAAGTTAGCTATAAAATCACTGGTAGGCTCAAATAAATTACATACATATTTTTCTGGACAAGCAATAACATCTTGGAGTTTTTTACAATATGAAACTCTTTCTGTTAATTCTTTACTAGGTGTCACTTCTCTTACTTTACAATTATAACAACACTCTCTAATTTCTAAATTTTTCATATATCCTCCTCAGTATCTATAATAAGCTTAACTGTTGAACCTCCAAAATCTTCCTCACTTCTTACTATGTCAAATAACACAAGTCCTAACATATCCTCTTTTTCACACGCTACAATTTCCATATCCTCGTCATAGTTCTCTAGTTCTTTTATTAGTTCTCTTACTGTCATTATTTCACATCTTTTGTATTTTCTTTCTTTAGATCTAAAAATTTTTGTGTAGGTTCGTAGTAACCACAGATAGTATTTAAAGGTTTGCTAATTTTAAATAAAAATAAGTCACAGAAATTTTTAAGTTGACCATTAAAATTTTTTTGATCAAAATATATACAATGTTTACAACACTCAAAAACAGGATCTTGCATTACAATTCCTAAAATATGCAATAATTTATTTATTGTTTTTTTCATTGTTACTTCTACCCCTCCGTAACTGTTATAATCATTTCATCTTCAAAGAATCTTTGATATTGATTTAGGTATTTTTTAAACTTATTAAAATCATCTGTTAAGTTTTCGATTTCAATACTTTTTTTAAAGTGATCATCAGCATACTCAGTTGTTAAAGCAAAAGAGAAAAAACTATCTAGCATGCCATCTGGTAATGTTTTTTTCTCCTCATCAAAGTCAAATATTTTATATTTACCCTGTTTAGATTTTCTTCCAGCTAAAACAAAAATATAGTTTTCAATATTTTTAATCAATTTATCTCTTGCTCCATAACTTAAAAAAACATCACTCTCGTCATAAATACTTAATATTTTTTCGATTGCATTGTGCATTTTAGTCATAAGACCTTTTTTATGAGGAGATAACCAACCATCGTTGTATTTAATTTCATCTCCCCAAATCTTTATATGATGTTCAAGATTTTCACAAATTATAAACAAACACATAACCATTCTTGCTATATTCTTCTCTTTTATAACTTTTGGCATTATAAAACACCTACTTCTTTTAAAATATCTATTTGCTTTTCTACTACATCTAGCTCTTGCATAGTTTTCATCATATCAATAGAGGCTGAAATAGTTCTAATATTTGCTTCCTTAAAACTTATCACTCTATATCTAGCAAGAAAAAAATAAAATCTATATTTCAATCTAAAAATTATTACATCAATTATTTCTCTTAAACTTTTTTTCTTTTTCATAACTACTCCTTTTAAAAAAATAAAATTACACTTTTAACCGTTTTTCTTTAAAAAATTATTTTGAATAATTTTCCACGTAGATAATCTGTATTATATGCAGTTAAATTATTTTAAATAATTTTTTCTCACAAACCCTTGAAAAATAAGGATTCATTTTTTAATTTTCATTTTTTATTAATTTTTAAACCGCATATTTTTTCTTCAAAATTTGTCCGCGGTATTTTCATAAAAAAGTACCACCTACGGTGGACTTTTTGACATTTTTTAGCTAATTTGTCCGCGATGTTTTTTTGGTGTAAAAATTATAAAAATATTTTTTCAAAAATAAAATTACATTTTCACACCAAAACATCTTCTAATTTATGTATCAAAACCTCTCTGAAAAGTGTGGGATATGAAATTTTTTCTTTCTCACACTTTTCAATCAGCTTTGACATTTTCACATGCTTACCCTCTGACTTTGATTTTCTTAAAAAATATATAAGAGCTTTTATCTTTTCGTCTTCATTCATTTGTGTATTGTAAATCTCTTTCTAAATTCTTTATCTGGAATAATCTCAAATTCAATTTGCCCTATCCCTTTTACTACCCAATCATTAGGATAAACTGTTTCATAGTTTATCTTTAATCTTGGTGGAGTAGTATTTACAAATGATACAGGAATTTCAACAAGCTCCTGTATATCTTTTACACTATTCTTTTTGCCTGTCTTATATTGTTTAGCTAATACTCTGTATCCATCTTCGTTTTTGTATATATGCACTTTTATCTCCTTTTAATCGTATGGTAGTTGTTCTTTTTTAATTTCCTCTTCTATTCTATCTAGTTCTATTCCCTCGTTGTATTTTTCCTCGAATTTCTCATAGTCAATGTTTTTAAATTGACCATTAGATTTTTGACTATCAAAGTACATCTTGAGAGCCGTTTTATTCGATACTTTCACTCTAATCTCTAAATCTCCATCTTTATAGTTTATAATACAGTTTTTTCCACTTGAGCTTATTCCCACATTTTCGAGGTCAGCCTTTTTGTTATAGTTCTTTCTAAATGTTTTATCTAATATTTCTAATATTATAACTCCGTTAAAATCTGCCATATCACACCTCTATTTTTTATTCATACCTTTTCTTTCTCTGATAGTTCCAGCTATAAATCCTATAAAAAATCCTGCTATTACTGATACAAAAACAATTCCTGCTGTTGTCATTTATTTTCCCTCCAATATCCAATCTTTATTAATTCTAGTCATATTCTTTTGCCATTTCTTCCAGTAAGTATTAAGTAAATCTTCTTTTGTAAATCCTCTTTTATGAACTATTCTCAGATAATCATAGAAAGCTGTTAAATCACTTATACCCCATAAATCATATTTAAAATCTCTAATTAAAGAATTTAAATCTTGGTTTATTTCATCATAATAATTTCGTTCAAAAAAATCTCTACAATAATTATTTTTGTAATTATTTATATCAACGAAATACCTATTAAAATACTGTAAAAAGAAGAATAAAACGTCTGTAAGTTCTTCAAGTTCTTTTTCTCTTGAGTATTCTTTCTGCTTCCAAGTTTTGAAATTACACTCATATGGTAACTCTCTTAGCCATTCTTGGAACTCATCATCTATTGCTAGTAGAATATCTAACAAACTTCTTTTTCTTGGTGCAAATCCATTACTTCTATTTTTTTCTATATTTTCATCTAAAACTCTTTGTAACTCTAATAAATCATTAAAGTTTGTTGGTTTGTTCATCAATCTATCACCTCAAAATACACATCTTTTTTATCTTTTCTACAACTGCCACAACACTCTGGAATGATAGAGTTAATGACAAATTCATTACAAGGAACTTCAAATCCACTTTTAAATATATAACATTCTTCACAAGGATTATCTCCCCCCCCAGCTTTTTCTTCTACAACTTTAAGTCTATTTAATCCTAATCTAAATACTGCACCTACTTGTAGATTTAAAAAATCAATTTCTCTTTCATCTCTAGTCATTTTTAACTCCTATGGTATATAATTAGTTTCTCTTTCTATCTGCTCATCAAGTCTAATTCTTTTCTTTAATATCTGAATATATTTTCTCATTATTTCTTTTTGCTCTTTTAATAAGCTTTTTTGTTCAAAATGTAGTGTGTTGAATTTTGAAGTTCCTAAGAAATCTACCAATTTATCGTATCTTTCTTTTAACTCTTTAAACTCTATTTTCATTCTCTCTAAGTGTTGCCCCATTTTGTTCCACCTCTCTATTTTTTATGAATTTAACATCTTTAAAATATTTATTATGCCTTCTAGTGAAATCCATTAAATTAACAAGTCCTGTTTTTTCTTCTATTTCAACTACTTTACAACCTGCCATAAACATCGATTTAATTATCACTATCTTTTCTTTTACTAACTTTGATGTATCTTTAGCTCTCATTTTTTAACCGCTCCTTTTAAAAAAATAGAGGGAATATTGTTCCCTCTATTCAGTTGTAATTTTAAATTGTATTCTATGCTTTTGCTGCTGCTGCTGCCTCTGGGTTATACTCGTAAACAAAAATACCGTCGTGGTCTACTACTCCAGAACCTGTCATAAACTTAGTTTTATATAAAACTTGGTCATCTTGAGGTAGTTCAACAACTTGTCCTTTGATTTGTTTAACTGCTCTATGTTTACCTACACAGTCTTTAATAACTACATAGATTCTTCCCTTAGTCCAAGGGTCTGCTTTCCCATAAAGAGCTTTATTTAATAACGGGAATACTTCTATTTTAGTTTGCGAGTTCCAATCTAATTTATCAAGAGTATTTCTCTCTAATAATTTTTTAGAGAAGTAATCAGATGATAGAATCTCTTTTTGAGAAATTATATGCCCTTGTGCGTCTGTATCCATAAAGATTTTCATTTTAGCGCCAGTTGTTGAAGCTATTGTTGTAGCGTCTACAAGCATTTTTTTGAATTTTTCAAAGTCAAATGCGTCAGTAGATTTACCATATTTATTTGCGTCAGGTATTTTAATTTGGTTAGTTTCTCCATTGATTTCCATAGAGTAACCTGTATAAGCTTTTTCTAAAGCTTCCATAAATACTAAGTCATCTCTTAAAATCATAGCTGATGTTTGCTTTTTAACGATTGGTGAATCTACCGAAACATTTGTAACCCAGAAGTCATCTTCAAAGAAGTAGTTTTTTACTGAATAAGCACCAGTTTTTACATCTACTGCCCACACACTACCACCTTTTGACGCTGCTCTTGCTGCTTCTCCTCCTGTATTTGGCGATTGTGCATTTCTTCCACTTGCTGTTGCTACAGTGTCAGTCATGTTATAGTATCTGTGAGATTCACTTGCCTTTGTTCTTAATTGGCAGATATCATCAGTTCTTGAGGTATTATATTGCAATACTCCCTCTTTAATGGCACTGTCATAGCTATCTTGTATAGCCTGTTTTGTGTTTGTTCCGTCTGTCATTTATTTTCCCTCCTTATTGTCCAAAAAACACTTTAAAGTATTCTTCACCAGTCGCTAGTGCTTCTGATTTCATTCTTTTTCTTTTTTCTAAATCTCCACTTTCCAAAGCGGCGTCATATTCTTGTTTCCATGCAATTTTATCTATTTGTCCATTACTAGAACCGCTACCAGCTCCACCAATAGATCCACTTGCATTTCCTCCCATTATCTTCTCAACAAGTATCTTTCTACCTGCTGCATTTTCAGCAAGTCTTGCGTATACTTCTTGTTCTTCTTGAGAAGCTGACGCTATAAAGTTATTGATATTTGTATCTAAAGCTCTAAGCTCTGGTGACATTAAATCTCTTTGTGATTGTAAATAGTTCGCTCTTCCCTCTAGTGCCATTCTTGCATACTTTTCGGGAATCCCTGCGGCTTTTGCCTCTTTTGTAAAGCTCTCAACCTCGGCTGGATTCATAGCTTTAAAATCTTCCGCCTTAGTTGTATACTCTGCATTAGGGTCATTTATCATTCCTTTTAGGAAGTTTACCCCTTTTTCATCTTTTAAAAGTCCACTTATATATTCCTTTTGCCCTGCGTCCTCTATTGAATCTGCATAGCTTTTGATATACTCAGGAACTTCTATATCTGGCGTTGGGTCTCCTCCACCAGCTCCGCCGTCTCCGTTTCCAGTTTCAACATCGTATAGAACTTTAAGTTTTAAAAGTTCTTGTAGTTTCATTTTTATTCCTCCTCCCTATTTGCTTTTCTAGCATTGAGAATACTTTTTTTCCACTCTAAAAACTGCTTTCTTTCTTGAAATATGTAGTGTCTTAGAGTTTGAAGTCCTGCAACTTCTCTATATACAATAATCGCATTGCCTTGCTGTTCTTCTATACAAGCGGCGTCATTTAATCTTTTTTGAGTGTGTAGGTCTAATAGTTTTTTTAAATCATCACTTTCTGAAAACTTTTCTAAAAGTTCTAAATACTCATCTTCCTCATGTAGTGTCATTGTCCTATCACCCCTTTATTTTCAACTTGTGCTTGCATAGCAATATCTCCTTGCTCCTGCGACATTTGATTTATAGTCTGTTCTGTTTGTTTTTCAGTTTCTTCTCCTGATTTAAACTCTGCTGCTTTAACTCTAAATCTCTTTTGAGTAGCGTCAATAAACTCACTAGCATTGATATTATTAGCTGCAACCATTCCACCAAGTACTGACGCAATAGTTTGGAAATACATATTTGCTCTCTCTTGGTCGTCTTGCTCTTGGGCAATAGTCAAAGCATTATAGAATCTTATTTTAACTCTAGGGTCATTTTCCAAAACTGAAATTTGAGTAAGGTCAAAATAGTTCGCTTTTGTAAGACAATAGAATGTTTTCATAACTATTGGCTCTAGCATTTCCTTTTGCATTAGTGAATATGTAGGTTCTATTTGTTTTGCTAGCTCTGTCACTAAAACTTGGGTTGTTGTAGCTGTAACATTCTTTAACTGGTCCACACTTCCAATGTTTTCTATAAGACTGATGTAGAATATATCATTTAAAGTTGATTTGTACTCCTCCATCTCAAAGAACTTAATATCAGCATTTTCGCCCCTGTTAAAAGGTTCAATACGAGTCTGTCCACTATTTGTTCCAAGAATTGATATTTTACCTGGAGTATTTAGCCTTGACTGTGCTATATATTTAGGCTCTGATGTGTACGCCGCATAACTTGGTGACGCTTGATGTTCTCCAATTTTTGCTATTCTTTTTTTAATCTTTTGGAGTTCTTCCAGCGTCAAGACTGCTTTTGTACAAGGTCCTATACCATAAGGGCTATCACTCATAGCCTCAAATCTTGCTACAATCCAAGGGTTGTAGTCTGTTTCTTGGTAATAGATAACCTTGTCAAAGTTGTCATCTATTGTTATAGCGTACAGAAAGCATTTCTTTTTATAGTCCCAGACTGTCGCCTCTGTTAAGCTAAACTCGTCTTGTTCTGTCAAAGCTTGTACAAACTCATCTTCTAAAATGCTATATCCTAACATATCTATAAGCTCATGCTTTTTGACTTTATCCCTTTTATAGAAAACATCACCAGTTCTACCAGCTCTATTTTTAGCAAGATAAATATTGAGAATTGGACAATGCTCAATTAGAACAGGGTTTCTTATCTGCCCTGTGTATCTCACTTTAAAGGCTGTTGTGCCTATAAGATAATCCCTAAGAAGCTTGATTTTTTCTAACTCAAAGTTAGATTCTTTTTGAATATGGTCGAATACAACCTCGGTAATATAGTCAAATTGGACTTTATCCTCTCTAGGTATATCTTCATACCTTGGCGTCTCAATGTACGCCCAGATATAGTTTGAGTTCATAATATACGATGATAGCTTATTAGCTAGCTTTGACGCATATTTTACCCCTGTCGAGTCTATCTCTTTTAGGCTTAAACCCTCAACTGTGAAATTCTCATAAGCTTTTTTATAGAGTGCTAAGATGTTTTGTCTTTCTAGCTTTGCCTCGCTAAAACGCCATCTAAGGAGGTTTAAAGAATCATTTTCAATTTGCATTTATACCCCCTTAACCTATCGTTTGTTTATCTTTTGCTGCTAAAAGTCCAAGGTTTCCCTGTCTCATACTCTCGTAAAAGCTTTGGGTTGTTTTTTGTTGCTTCTCTTTTTCTTTTTGCTGCTCTTTTTGCTGTGCTTCAATTTGCTTTTGCATTTCTCTTTCTTTTCTCTTAGCTTTCTTTTTTTGTCCTGATGTGTCAGTTCCAGCTATTGCGTCAAGGGTGTTTGTGAATATATTTGAACTTCCCATTTTTTATAACTCCCCCTCCTCTCCTTTTTTCTCCCAGATAGTAACATCATATTTACTACCATCTAAGAGTTTTAAGGACTTTCTTTTTAAACCTATATACTTAAATTTGTACTTTTTAAAAGCTCTACAAGCTAGGCGATATGTTGGGGCTTGTGGTATCACTTCAAATTCAAAGTTTAGAAAACTACTGTCTAATAGCTCAAAGAATAAGAATAAATCTTTTATAAAAGTTGGGCTGTTATCTTTGAAACAAACTATCTCAATGTTGATAATCTTGTCGTTTACAAGGTCTTGCAAATATCCCATTTCTCCAATAACTTCGTTGCCAACCTTTGAGAGAAACTCAACTTTATTGTAAACTGGATTATCTCTCATCTTTTTAGCTCCAGCGGCGAAAAACTTGTACCGCTCAGGGTTAGATTTAATTTTATCTTCAAGTATTTTATAAAAGTTTTCTCTTTTATCTTTTGTTAGCATTTCAAGCAATTACAACACCCCCTCTGATTTTAAGTGATTAAGCACCCTTTCATCACGTGCCACACTATCGCTGTTAGCTTTTTCAATAGCCTCTTCATCGGATTTGAACAGGTTATCACCGATTTTAAGGTCAACAATAATTTCATTGTCTCCCCCTGTTGTCTCCCATTCTTGGAGCTCTCCGATTCTTTTCGATAGTGCCGCCGCCGCTTTGAAGTCTGTAAACTTTCCTACTTTTTCAGTATA
>OFMH01000287.1_pt1 | contig 38102 bp, 27 predicted proteins | sample 1541761 | NCBI WGS metagenome assembly OFMH01 (sample SAMN04209249, study PRJEB22552) | human gut metagenome | biome: gut; material: feces | host: Homo sapiens | place: USA: Oklahoma
CGACACCATTGCCTGCGTCTCCTACTTCGGGTTCCCCGAAAAGATGGAAGTCCAGGCTCCGGCAGCTCGTGAACGGATTGAACGAGAACTCTTGAATCGATAAAATATACCCTTGAATGCGAGGGCGCTCGGATTCTGAAAAAGATACTGTCTAAGAGGTTAAAGACACCTCTGGACAGTATCTTTTTTTGATGCCTGATTTTACCTTGCAGAAAACTGCAAATAGTCCTATTTATCTCGGTCATTTTTATAGAAAACGAGCAAGAATGATAAAGTAATTAGGCCAAAAAATGCCTATACTGTAACCAACAAAGGAAATAAACCTACACTACAAAAAAGGAGAAGATAGACATGAAATTGAGCATGAACCAGGCAACCTGCTTGGAAAAATCAAGTTTGGAAAAAGATTTAGCCTTATGTGAAAAATATGGGTACGATATGATTGAGCCGCGCACCATGGACGGCATCCCCAATTATTTAAAGGATCATACGATTGACGAATTGGCTGAATATTTTCAGACTCATAACGTAAAACCGTTGGCCTTCAATACGCTGTGCTTTTTCAACAACCGGACGCCGGAAGAATACCAAGGCGTGTTGAAGGAACTGCGTCAGATGTGTGAATGGGGACAGAAAATCGGCTGCAAGACCGTCATCACTGTTCCGACTGTCGATTTGAAAAAAGTAACTCGTCAAGAAATTCATGAATCGGCTGTACAGTGTCTGAAGGAAATGGGCAGCATTGCTGCTGAATACGGCATGCGTATTTCGGTTGAATTCATCGGTCACCCGGCTGCTTCCATCAACACTTTTGGAGAAGCCTGGAGCGTCATTCAAGACGTAGACATGGATAACGTCGGCATCACCTTGGACTGCTTCCACTTCCACGGCATGGGCTCGAAATTGGAAGACTTGGCCAAAGCTGACGGCAAAAAGATTTTTATCGTTCATTTAAACGATACAGAAGATTTCCCCATCGGTTCTCTTCTCGATGAAGACCGCGTATGGCCGGGAACGGGATGCATTGATTTAGACGGCATTTTCAAGACCTTGAAAGCCATCGGTTGGCAGGAAGACGTCGTATCGTTAGAATTATTCCGTCCGGAATACTATAAGATGGATCCTGACGATGTTTATCGCATCGGCAAAGAAAAATCTGAAGTTGTTATCAAACGTAATTTTTAATAAAAAGCATAGTTTATAAAATTGGAGGCGCAGTATTATGGTACGAATTGGTGTAATCGGTTGTGGTGGAATTGGTGTAGAACACATTAAGAGAATTACGAATACTCTTTCCGGCGGCGTTGTTGTAGCTGTCAACGATATCAATCAGGAACATGCAGAACAGGTTATTAAAGACCTTGGCTTACAGGCAAAATTTTATGCTGACGGCCATGAATTGGTTCATGCAGACGACGTAGATGCCGTATTGGTTACTTGCTGGGGTCCGGCACATAAAGAATATGTTCTCGATGCTGTAAATGCTGGTAAATATTGCTTCTGTGAAAAACCCTTAGCTACGACGGCTGATGACTGCTTGGAAATTGTTGAAGCTGAAATGAAACAGGGTAAACACTTGGTACAGGTCGGATTCATGCGCCGCTTTGATGCCGGCTACGTCGCTTTGAAAAAAGCTATCGATGCAGGCGAAATCGGAGCTCCGCTCATGCTCCATGCCGCTCATCGCAACCCTGTCGTCGATGACCGCTACTCGACGGATATGGCTATTAACGATACCATGATCCATGAAATCGATGTACTTCATTGGCTTCTCGATGATGAATACGTATCGGCTCAGGTCGTATATCCCCGCAAGACGAAATATGCAGCAGATCACTTGGCCGATCCGCAGATCGTCATGGTAGAAACCAAAAAAGGCGTTCGCATCGACGTAGAAATCTTCGTCAACTGCAAATACGGCTATGATATCAAGTGCGAAGTCGTCGGTGAAGACGGCGTAGCTTATCTGCCGGAACCGGCAACGGTACAGGTCCGTAAAGATGCAGCTCTCCAGCGCCCGATCTTGATGGACTGGAAAGAACGCTTCATCGAAGCTTACGACGTAGAATTACAGGCTTTCCTCGATAATATCAACAGCGGAAGTCCCCTCAACGGCCCGACCTCTTGGGACGGCTATGCTGCAGCTTTGACGGCAGACATCTGCGTAAAAGCACAGCAAAAACCCGGCGAAATTCTTCCCATCCAACTGAAAGAATGCCCGGATTTCTATAAGTAATACCTTTTCATAATACAATAGTACGAAAAGCCCATCTAGCTGACCGACTAGATGGGCTTTTTACATGTGTGCAATGAAAATGAAAGACGGTTTTCAGACACGATAGAATCTGTTTTTTGATGATATGTGCATACTGGTACCAAGATATGACCCTAAAAAGTTAGACCTGCCGCCGCAACAGAAATGTTGTGGTGTTTTTATGCTGTCAACGCCGCGGATATAGGCATCTTTAATAGAATTTGTAAACCGTTTTTCACAAGGTGATCATGTTCTATGAACTTACACCTCCCATGGATTTCCGATAAGCACCCGGGGTGATGGTCTCGTGCTGCTTGAACAAATTGATGAAGTGACTTGTATTGACATAGCCGACCGCCTCGGCAATAGCCGTAATTGTATCGTTTGTATTTTGCAGCATGTATTTCGCTTGCTGGATTCGAACTGCAATCATGTACTCGCCGGGTGTTGCGCCGTAACTTCGCTTGAATTGGCGTAACAGATGATATTTATTGATGTGAAAACGGTGTGCAAGCAAATCAAGGCTGATCTCCTCCGCATAATGACTCTTAATATAGCGACACACCTCACGAATGACTGGTGGGATACGGCACATATCATTTTGAAGCTGACTGCAAAGCGTGAACAGTGTCATCAGTTGTACCAAGTCCGTCGAGGCCGTGATGTCCTGCAGCAGCGTGTTTTCACCGTGTTCGTACAGATGGAGCATCCGCGTCATGATTTCGGCTGCGTCTGTTGTATGCGCAGAAAGCTGTATGACGGGAGAGTCATTGTTTGCCTGGTTAAAGAGAGAATAATAGTCATCGCTGGAGCCGCCGCGGAAATGATACCAGAGAATATGCCAGTGTGTGTGTTCTTTTGACGTTCGATAAAACTGATATTCTCGGCAATCAATCCAGAAGGCGGTATCTTTTGTCAAGGTATATTTTTTACCACGATAGGATAGGATTCCTGCACCATCCAGTGTGTAAACAATCAGGTACATTGGCAAATCTTTTCTCTCTGTGCAGTAACGGGAACCGGCATCATAAGCCCCTAATTCCAAAACATGGGGGAGCACATGTCGTACTTCCGGTGCGATGACCGGATAAAGCCGGCTTTGTACCATCGTTCCCTCCATAACCGTCTTTTCTTCGTAGATCATACTGCAGCGGTTTGGAAACTGGTTGTCATCCTTCATTGTGTCTCCCTCCTTTTGACAATAGTCAATATTCTGCAATCAAACGGCAACATCCTCTGATGACGTTATGCGGTGTTGCTAATATAATTATAGCAAAGAACGGACATAAATACAGTCCATCTAAAAAATTCATACAGGTTTTTTAACTTGCAAAGGAGAGATTGATATGAAAAAGATAATTCGTGTAGGATTGATTGGTGCCGGTTTCATCGGACGCAGTCATGCAACCGCTTATGTTAATCAGTGCCAGTTTGAATCGGACGTCAAGGTGGATTTACGGGTCGTCTGTGATCCCGTTGAAGCGGCAGCGAAAGCGCTGGCAGATAGCCATGGTTTTTCTCGATACACGACCGATTGGAAAGAGGTTGTTGCGGCAGATGATGTGGATCTCGTATGCATTTGCACTCCTAATAACATGCATTGTGAAATTGCTAAGGAGGCCGCGCGTCATGGTAAGCATATTAATTGTGAAAAACCGCTCGGCATGGACGGAAATCAGTCCGAGGACGCAGCTCGTGTCATCAAGGAATGCGGCGTTGTCGCTGCTTGTGGCTTTAATACGATGAAAACGCCTGTCATTGCCTATGCTAAACAGGTTATTGACTCGGGCCGCCTGGGCCAACTCGTTTCTTTCCGTGGTTCATATGATACCGATGGACTTGCAACTCCGGATGCACCGCACGCATGGCGTATGCTGGCCGTCAATTCCAAGTTGGGTTCGATGGGGGATCTGGCTGCACATGTACTGTCTATTTCGCAGTATTTGTTGGGTGATATTACGGCTGTATCCGGAATGACGAGAATCGTTTACGACAAGCGTAAAAATGCAAAAGGTGAGTATCTGCCGGTAGAAAATGATGATGTCGCGCAATTTCTTTGCACTTATGAGAATGGCGGTATCGGTTATATCTCTTCGAATCGCGTCGCACCGGGCTGTAAACAGGCAGAGGTGTTCGAAGCACAATTTACAAAAGGTACTATTCGCTGGTCACTGGAACGTATGAACGAAATCAATATCTATTATACCGATGATGCGGCAGGAGACCAGGGCTTCAAAAATATTATTTCTGCACCGGAACACGGCGAATACGGCAAGTTCTGGGCTGGACCGGGCATCGGCATTGGCTACGAGGATCTCAAGACAATTGAAGAGCATCACCTGTTGGAAAATATTGTAAATGGTACGAAGCCGGTTGCTGATTTTGTCTTTGCTGCAAAGATTGACCGCGTCATGGAAGCCGTGTTGGAATCGGCGCAGAACGGTCAGTGGACCAAGGTAAAAGCTGTCAATGTATAATAAAAAAACGAAAAGGAAGCTCTATTGGAAGAGAGGAGAATCATCATGCGACTTTGCTTAAATACAGATGGATTGGCAAATCTTTCCTTTGAGGAAATGGTACAGACTTCCGCGCAAATCGGTATCGAGTCATTAGAAATTGCCTGCGGTAACTGGTCAAACGCACCGCATCTCAACTTGGATGAACTGCTGGAAAGCGAATTGGCTCGTATAAAATACATGGATACAATTCATAAGAATGGCCTTGTCCTTGAAGCGCTGAACTGCTCAGGAAACCAGTTGGAGCCTAATGAGACAGGCCACCAGCATCAGGAGGTTGTCGAAAAAACGTTCCGACTGGCAAAATTGCTAGGGGTTAAGCGCATTGTCATGATGTCGGGATTACCGGGCGGCAATGCAACTGATACAACGGCAAACTGGATTACGACCTGCTGGCCTATGAGTTGTCAGACTATGCTTGACTATCAGTGGAATGAAGTCCTCATCCCTTATTGGAAAAAGACTGCTGAGATGGCCAAGGACTGTGGGATTACTTCTATTGCACTTGAAAACCATGGCGCTCAGTGTGTTTATAATGCTGAAACCTTACTGAAACTGCGAGCAGCAGTCGGCCCTATGGTCGGCATGAATCTCGATCCGTCCCATCACATGTGGATGGGGGGAGATGGCATCGATATGGCAATGGCACTAGGAGGAGATGCCATTTACCATGTTCATGCTAAGGACCTGCGTAAAGAAAAACATAAATTTGCTGCAAATGGTGGCTTAGAAACAAAATTCTTTGACCGTTACAATGAGCGGACATGGAACTATGTTGCGCTTGGCTATGGAGAAGATCGCCGCTGGTGGAAAGAATTCTTCTCCGTACTCAGTATGATGGGCTATGATGGACCGGTTTCTTTGGAAATCGAGGATAAGACCATGCCTGCGCTGACGGCAATTAAGAAATCGATTAACTTCCTGCATGATGTTTTGCCGAACGATTACGACTGATTTAACGCTTCTCTGATGTATATCCGTTTGGGTGGATGATGCAGTGTCACCACTCAAACGGATATTGACATTTTTATGAAAGGTGATTTCTATGGGTAATTTAGTGCAATCCAGTCCGCCGCCCGCAGTAGCCGGTGAAGAGCGGCTCTCGTGGTTCACACGAATCTCTTATGGCGTTGGCGATACGGCAATGAATGTCGTAGCGGGTGCCATGACGATACTGACATTTTTCTATACGGATTATGCAGGTGTCGACCCTGCTACTATCGGCCTCATCATTCTGATTTCGCGTGTCTTCGATGGAGTGTCTGACCTTATCATGGGGGTTCTTGTCGAGCGCACACATTCAAAATGGGGGAAATCGCGTCCCTGGATACTCTGGACGAGTATTCCCTTCTGTGTTTCCATTGTTCTGCTGTACACTGTACCACAAGGGTCAGTGTTGATGAAGGCTGTCTATATCTTCATTACGTACAACTTCTGTAATACTATTTGCTACACTGCATTGAATCTCCCTTACGGGAGTCTGTCCGCGATGATGACACGCAGTTCTCGGGAGAGGGATATGCTCTCTGTTACGCGCATGGCATTGTCACCGATTGGCAAGCTCATTTCTATTTCTGCTACATTGCCGCTCATCAAAGTGTTTGGGGACAATCAGCAGGCATGGGTTATCGTCATGAGTATATGGGCGGTATTTGCACTGCTCCTTCTCCTCTTATGTTTTTACAAGTGCGAAGAAAAGGTTGTCATCGAGGCGCGAGAAAATGCTGACAAGCTGCCTATCGGAAGGGCAATCAAATGCCTGCTTTTGAACAAGTATTTCTGGATGACTATGGTCATTTGGGCAATGCAGTGCGTCATTCAGATGGTAACGGGAACAATCCTTCCCTATTACTGCAAGTATATTTTCTTTGATGACTCATTGTTTAGCGGTCTCATGATTTTGGAAACGGTTACGACCATTTTTTGTACTGTAACCATATGCCCAAGACTGCTGAAGAAACTTGGCAAACGCAAGATGTCGCTCATAGGTGTCATCGTCGCGCTCGTCGGACATCTTATTTACTGCCTGAATCCTATGAATTTTTATTGGGTAGTGTTCAGCTGCTTTATTCGCGGTGTCGGATTCGCGCCGCTCAATTCGGTAATCTTTGGCTTTCTGGGTGATGTCGTGGAATACGGACAGTGGAAATTCCACATCCGGACGGAGGGACTTATTTTTTCCGGCGGATCGATTGGTTACAAGGTGGGACTTGGCCTTACCGGTGCCCTGATTACGATGCTGATGTCCTGGTCGGGATATGTTGTCTCATCGACGGGCAGTGCTGTCCAGCCACAGTCGGCCATTGATATGATTGTGAATATTTATATGTATGGCATGATTATTATCTGGGTTATTTTGTTAGGAGTCCTGGCAGTCTATAAATTGGATAAGGAGTACCCGAGAATTATGCGGGATCTTGTCGAACGCGAGGCACGGGGCGAGATGTAAGCAAGAACCGAGAACCTGTCTTTCCAATCATGGAAAGACAGGTTCGATGAGGAATAGTACCATTGCCAGTATAATAAAAGAAAATGGTACAAAGCGTGCAAATCTTGCATGTCATGAATATAAGGTGAAGTGATATGATTATGAGACGTGTTTTTTAGTAATTCATAGCTCCTTTGTATAGATAAAGAGCATGGAAATATGACGACTTAAAATGGAGACGATGGGGCCGGGCCGGCGATGCTGCTGCAGGCAATAGGCCCCATTATAGGGGCTTTTTTTATGGTTCTGATGTTTGCTGCTTCAGTTCGACGCATCGTAAGGTCCAAGGCCGATATTCTATATCTATGCAGAAGGACGGGCCTATGAAGAAGCGACATGAGAAAGAAAAAGGACTTGACAGTAGAATGGATTTCGACAGACTGACAGAATTTCATAATATAGCCTAATGCTTTTTTCCTTTATCCAGTGCAAGAAAATTATTGCCATTGAGGCTCAGGAAAAAAGATGAAGTTAAAATTTCGACTATGGAGTCCTTAAAATATATTGATTTAACGACTGTTTCTGGTAAGTCATAATCCTTTTGATAATGCAAAATGTTATTTATGGCATGGCTGAGACGAGTACATTCTTATTATTGTAAATATGTATTTCACAACAATACCGTTTATAGTGTATTATATTTAGTAGAAGCAGTAATCGCTATTGTTTTTAGCCCGATGTTATTATGACGCTTTGGGAAGCGCAACAGGTCCTTAGTCGGCGTCTTGCTTTGTCGGCCATCTCATTTTCTTGCTGAATCCGTTGAACTTTAATTGGGGTGTCTTTCGCTGTGTTATCTGCTGCTCCCATACAATCGGTTATCTTCTTGATCGTGGTGACGTCCTGATACGTTCCGTGAAAATTCCATATGCATTAAGATGACCTGATTTTCTAGGGCAGTTCTATCGGTACGAAAGTATCTCTGGCCTTACCATGCCATTTTGATGGGCGGATATATCCTGTTGACGAATGGCAGGGGACAGCCGGAAAGGGCTGCTTCGATGGTTTTGACGGTGATGAGTGATGGTACAACGCAGAGCAAAGGGCGAATTATGAGCAGGCTTTTCTATAGGAGGTGTATTGCATGAAAGAAAAAACCTTAATCACGATTACCCGGCAATACGGCAGCGGTGGCAAAGAAGTAGCGGAGCTCATTGCCAAAAAATTGGGTATTCGCTTCTATGACCGAAACATTGTATCCATGGCAGCGGAACATGTCTATGATGGCGAGGATATCAATGATTTGTTGGACCGTTCTTACAATAATCCGGAAAATTGCTTGGGGAATCTCGGCGATTTTGCTTATGAACGGGTTCCGACCCACAATCGGATGTATATTGAACAGGCCAAGGTACTGCTGAAAATCGCGGAACGGGAAAGTGCTGTCATCTTAGGCCGCTGCGCCGACTACATCCTTCGGGATCAGCCGCATATCTATTCTTTCTTTATCTATGCTGATGACGAATTCCGTCTCGAACGGGCTAAGACCCATTACGGCGAACGGTCGTTAAAGGAACTGGATGAAGAAGACAAGGGTCGTAAACGCTACTATGCCTATTATACGGGCCAAGAGTGGGGAAATCCGAAGAACTATGATTTGATGATTAATGTCAGCCACCTTCCTTTGGAAAAGGCCGCCGATATGATTATCAAATACGTTGAGCTGCAGCAGGAAAAAGAAGGATAAAAACGGCGTCTATCGCCGGATACTCCCTTTGGGCAGACATGAGAAATGAAATCTCATGCTGCTTGAAAGGGAGTATTTTTTTGCATAAAACAAGGGCGGAATCCTGATAATGAACACGAAAAAAGGATGACTATGGAAGCTATAGAATAAAGTAACAGGGTCAATCCGGACAAAGACTTCTGAAGACTTCGTGACGACTGGGAAGCGGTACGGAGACATCTTGGCAGAATATTTTCTTGCAGATGAGGTATAGCTGTAGCTGCTAACGAAAAAAGTCTGACGGATGATGTCGTCTTTAAATATGGCCTTGGGAATGACGATTAAAAAATCTACTTGAACGAAAAAAAACTGCCAACGGGAACCGATGGCAGAAACAATAACGATGTATGGTTTTTGATCTCCTGACGGCCTGCCGTTCACTGGAGGGCAAGACGATTTCCTTTTTCTGTATTTGTCCTCAAAAATCGAGATGACGGAAATCGGTAGGCGTCATGTGATTGACGTTCTTGAAGGCTCGGGCGAAGTGGGAGGCGCTGTTGAAGCCGCACTTTTCGGCGATGACCTCGATGGAGTCCGATGTGGTCTGCAGCAAATGCTTGGATTGGAGCAGGCGGTACTGCAGGAGGTATTCGTGGGGCGTACAGCCAAGGTGTTTCTTGAAGGTCCGGATGAAGTGGGATGAGCTCAGCATGCAGAGATTGGCCAGGCTATCGAGTTCTATGGACTCTGCGTAATGTTCTTGGATGTACTGCAGGACCGGGGTCAGTATTTCGTTGACTGGCTGGGAATGGTCTTCCAGATTGGCGAGCGTCATGAGAATGCGGTCGATGCGGTGCGACAGTACGGTTTCCCGCTGGAGCGTATAATGTCCCATGGACAGGACTCTTTTGAAAGTCGGCTCGAGGAGGGGAACATTCTCGCCGGTGAAGAGCAGTCCATTCTTCTCGAAGAGATAGCCCGTATAAGCAATGCTTTCGGCTCCGCGGAAGTGAAACCAGAGAAAGTCGCCGGTTTCTTGACAGCCGTAAGAATGAGCATAGCGGCAGTCGAGGAGCAAAATCTCTCCGGCATGTGCGACGGCTTTTTGCTCGCGGCTTTCGGCGTAGAAAGCGCCGCTCTTTACGAACATCAAGAGCGATGAGTCAAGATGGAGCCGTTCGACATGATATTTATCCTGACAATAAAAATGTCCGAACTCCGGTGTGTAATAAAGTGCCTGCCGGGCAAAGCTTGAAGGAATCGAGAAGCCCATGAAGGACGGCGGCACAACGCCTTTATCGCGTATTTCCATAATAAGCACCTCGTATCATATGAAGTAGATTCGTGAAGTTTCTTCCATTTTAATCCTAAGTTATACAAAAATCAATAGAGCAATTTTTGTATAGATTGTGAGAATTGTATGTAATGATTTCCTTCTGGCATGAGGCTATAATGTAGTCAACGTAAGGAGCTAAACCAAATACAAAAGCCCCAAGCAATTATAGTTATACATATTAAGGAGGAGTAAAAAATGAAAGAAATTCATATTGGCCTCGTTGGCGCAGGTTGGATGGGTAAGGCACACAGCACGGCAATGCTTAATGAACAGATGCTTTTTGGACCGGACTTCGGTGTACCTGTCTTTGAAATGGTAGCAGACAGCAATGAAGAAAGTGCTAAGGTTGCGCAGCATAAAATCGGTTTCCGCCGCATGACGACGGACTGGCACGATCTGGTAACGGATCCCGCCATTGACCTCGTCGATATCGCAACGCCGAATGCCTTCCATTATGAAGTCGCTAAAGCTGCCCTTGAAAACGGCAAGAATGTTTACTGTGAAAAACCGTTGTCCATTTCTCCGGCAGAATCGGAAGAATTGTCTAAATTGGCTGCTGAAAAAGGCGTCATCAACTACGTCGGCTTCAATAATACATGCAATCCGGCAAATGCCTATGTTCGTGAACTCGTACAGAGCGGTGCTCTCGGCGATATCATGCTCTTCATCGGCCGCTATGATCAGGACCAGCTGCTCGACCCGGAACTGCCGATTACCTGGCGTCACATCAACAAACTGGCTGGCTGCGGTGCTCTCGGCGATCTTGGCTCGCATCTCTTGTCTGTTTCTCAGTTCATCATGGGCGACATCACGAAAGTCGATGCCATGAAACGTACGATTTTCCCGGAACGTCCGAAATCCAAAGGTTCGAAGGAAATGGCCAAGGTTGAAAATGAAGATATCATCTCCTTCATGATGGAATACGCCAATGGCGCTTCCGGCATGATTTCCTCGAGTCGTGTCGCTACGGGCCGCAAGAACTATCTTGCTTATGAAATTCAGGGCACGAAGGGCACGGTCAAATATGATCTCGAACGCATGGGAGAAGTACAGGTCTACTTCCAGTCCGATGATGAACGGGACCGCGGCTTCCGTCAGGTATTCCTGAACCCGCTTCACAAAGGCTATTCGGCTTTCCAGCCAGCCGGCGGCATTTCCATTGCCTACAATGACATGAAGATTCTTGAAGCACATGAACTCTTCTCGGCCATCACCAAAGGCACAGAATACGCCTGCAACTTTGAATTCGGCTATAAGATTGACCGCACGGTCAAAGCAATCCTTGAATCGGCTGACAAACATGCATGGGTTGACGTAAAGTAAGGAGGTAAAGAAAAATGGCAATTCAAGTTGGTATTGCTCCGGATTCCTGGGGCGTATGGTTTCCCGAACATGAAAAACAGCCGTCATGGGACCGCTGCCTTAATGAAATGGCAGAAGCCGGTTATGCCGGTGTAGAACTTGGCCCGTGGGGGTATTTCCCTAACACGGCACCTGAACTCAAACAGGAGCTCGATAAACGTAATCTCATTCTCGTAGCCGGCACGGTCGGCGGCAATTTTCTCGATGAAGCTTCCGTACAGGACATGATGAAGACCGTCGATGAAATGGCTCCGGTACTCAAGAATTTTGCTCAGGCAAAGTACATCGTACTGCTGCCGCCGATGTATACGGATCTCGAAACCGGTGAGATCGCCATGAACCCGGATCTCACGGATGAAGAATGGAAACGCTATGCAGGCAACGTTCAGCGCGTGGCTGACCATGTAGCAAGTTACGGCCTCATCGGCACTTTCCATCCCCATGTCGATTCTCATATCCAGACCGAAGCTCAGATTGAACGTCTGCTGCAGGATACGGATGTCGTGCTCTGCCTCGATACCGGTCATCACGTCTATGGCGGCGGTGAACCCGTTTCCTTCTACAAGAAGCACGCCGACCGCATTCCCTACATCCATATCAAGGACTGCGACTTGGACGTCAAGGCCAAGATGGATAAAGAACATTGGTCCTTTGCCAAGGCCGTAACGGAAAATATCATGGTTGAACCCGGCAATGGCAGCATTGATTTCAAAAAATTCTACGATGCTTTGGTAGAAAAGGACTACAACGGTTGGTGCGTCGTCGAACAGGACCTTTTCCCGGTAAAATCTTTTGATATTCCGCTCAAGCTGGCTAAAAAAGGCCGCGAAAACTTGCGTGCTGCCGGCTTCCGCTAATAGTAACCCCCTTTTATTCCCCATACCCATAAATGAATCCCGTAATGGCGGGAAAGCCTTCCCAAATTCGCGGAAGGCTTTCTTTTTCGGCAAAATTCGGTGAATTCATCAAAATATAACCTGATTATTCACAGATAGGTATTAAAGGAGGAATTTCAATGACAGGACAAACAGGACAAACAGGGCAAGCCGGACCTGCCGCCCCGGCGGTGCAGCATTATTCAGACACCTTATCTTGGTTTACCCGCATCTCGTATGCCCTTGGCGACACAGCACAGAATGTTGTCTGGGGTGCGATGAGTATCTTGACGTTTTTTTACACCGATTATGCCGGTGTCGATCCGGCCCTTGTCGGCATGATTATGCTGATTTCACGCTGCTTTGATGGCTTTTCGGACGTCTGCATGGGCTTTATCGTTGAACGTACTCGTTCGAAATGGGGCAAGGCACGGCCTTGGATTCTCTGGATGAGCCTGCCCTTTGCGCTTTCTATCGTACTGCTGTATATGGTACCGCAAGGCTCGACGGCCCTGCAGTTTGCATATATCTTCGTGACTTATAATTTTTGTACGACGATTTGCTATACGGCTATGAATCTGCCCTATGGCAGCCTTTCTGCCTTGATGACGCACCTTTCTAAAGAACGTGACATGCTTTCTATTACGCGTATGACGCTGTCCCCGCTGGGAAAGATCCTCGCCGTATCCGCGACCTTGCCGCTGATCAAGCTCTTTGGTGACACGCAGATGGCCTGGATTGAAGTCATGAGTATCTGGGCTGTCGTAGCGCTGCTGCTCTTGCTGCTGTGCTTCTATAAATGTGAGGAAAAGGTTAAACCTTCACTTAAGAAAAAGGTGGAGAAGATATCGGCGAAAGTTACTTTAAAGTCTCTCGGCCTCAACAAATACTTCTGGATGGCCACGGGACTCTGGACGATGCAGGCCTGCATCGCACTGCTTACCGGTACGGTCCTTCCGTATTACTGCAAATACATTTTCTTCGATAATTCACTTTACAGCATTTTGTTCCTCGTTGAAACGTTTACGACGATTATTGCGACGATGTTGTTCTGCCCGACGCTCCTGCGCAAGTTTGGCAAGCGCAATATGTCACTGTACGGCATCATTCTGGCTTTTCTCGGTCATCTCGTATATCTGCTGAGTCCCTACAGCTTCGACATGGTCATGTTCAGCTGCTTCATCCGCGGACTTTGCTTCGCTCCGCTGAATTCCGTTATTTTTGGTTTCTTTGGCGATGTCGTTGACTATAGCGAGTGGAAATTCCATATCCGCCAAGAAGGCATGATTTTCTCGGGCGGTTCTGTTGGCAATAAAATTGGCGGCGGCCTTGTCAGCGCCCTGCTCACCGGTCTTTTATCGTATGCCGGTTATGTTTCTTCGGCGACGGCTTCGGCTACCCAGCCGCAGAGTGCCATTGATATGATTGTGAGTCTCTACCAAATTGGACCCCTTATCATCTGGGCCATCGTCATCTTCATCCTTTACTGCTACAGACTGGATCAGCTATATCCGCGCATTGTGAACGATCTCGTAGACAGAGCTCAAAAAGGCGAAGCTTAATAGGTATACTTTCGGCAAGACCGTTGCTCTGACGGCGCGGTCTTGTTGCTTTTATGCTATTTTTCCGCAAGATAGTCACTGTTTTTTTGATATGATTGTGGTAAGATAAAGAGTATATTGAGTAAGTCGATTTTTTGTGGAAAGAGGGGATTCCCTTGGTTAAGGCTCTGCTGATGATTTATCTGGTCTGGGGCATGAATTGGGTCGTCATGAAGACAGCCAATACGTTTTTTCCGCCCATTACCTTTGTAGCCTATCGTTTTTTGTTCGGTGCCATTGTTTTGCTGGCGGTTTGGCGCTGGCTGGGTCTGCCGCTGCCCAAGAAAAAATATTGGCCGTGGATTTTTCTCACCGGCGTCCTGCAGATGGGACTTAATAATATTGCGGCTCAGACGAGTATGGTGACGCTCGGCGCAGGTATGGTCTCGGTGCTCAACTACAGCATGCCTATTTTTGCGGCGGTCATGGCACACTTCCTGCTCGGTGAGAAATTGACGTGGCGCAAGGGGGCCGGCATCATTCTTTCGCTTGCAGGCATGGTCGTCCTCATGGACATACAGGCCGGCGGCGACGTTACGGCTATTTTGATCGGCCTTTTGAGTGCGGTATTTTGGGGGCTGGCAAGCATCTTCGTCAAGCTCAAGCTTTCTGATGTCAACGCTATTTCCCTGACGGCCTGGCAGATGGTCTGTGCGGCCGTGACGCTGTTCATCTATACGACGCTTGTGCCCCAGGGACCGGTCATCTGGAACCAAGCATCCATCCTCTGTCTGCTCTATAACGGCGTGCTCGCCTCAGCCCTGGCCTTTTTCCTCTGGAGCTGGATCCTGCAGCATATTGAGGTCAGCAAAGCGTCAGTTGCCGTGCTGGCCGTGCCTGTCGTCGGCGTCGTCGGCGGCATCATCTTCCTCGACGAGCCCATGACGCTGCATATCCTCTTGGGGATGGTCATGATCATGGCGGGCATTTACACCGTCGTCACGGCTCGGGCGAAAGTCAGAACGGTAGAAAAAAGGCTGTCCGGCAGTCATTCTGGTGAATAAAGACGGGTTGATCTTGTTTTGACGCGAAATCGCCGAGCCAACCTGTATCTTTTGAAGACGGGTTTTCTGATTTATTTCTTTATAAATTTGCTGGGAGCTCGTGAAGCAAAAGGCGAACTCTAAGATTGATTGTCAGATACAGCCGGCTCGATTCTTCGGAAGGGGCCGGCTGCATTAAAATTTAGAAGGAAGAGGGTATGTATTATGGAAAAAAACACGCTTGTCACGATTACGCGCCAATACGGAAGCGGCGGCCGGGAAGTCGCTGACCTCGTCGCCAAGAAAATGGGCGTGCGCCGCTATGACCGCAAGGTCGTCGCCATGGCTGCACAGAATATCGGCGAAGAGAACGATTTCCACGATCTCATCGAGCGTTCGTACAATGCTCCGGAGAACTGCATGGGCAACCTCGGCGATTACGCCTACGTCCGTGTGCCGATGCACAACCGCATGTATATCGAACAGGCAAAAGTCATCCTGGGTATTGCCAAAGAAGGCAGCGCCGTATTCCTCGGCCGCTGCGCAGACTACATCCTCAAGGATCATCCGAATGAATTCTCGTTCTTCATCTACGCTGATGATGAATTCCGTAAGAATCGCGCCCAGACCCATTATGCCGATCATACGATCGAAGACCTCGACGCAGAGGACAAGCATCGTGAGAAGTACTATATGTACTATACGGGCCGTACCTGGGGCGATCCGCAGAACTACGACCTCATGATCAACACCAGCAAGATTTCCCTTGAAGCTGCGGCAGACCTCATCATCTCCTATATCGAGCTTCGCCAGAATGAGGCTTCCGAAAAAAAGGATTAATAGAAAAAGAGTACACCGTCCGGCTTGACCGGTTCCCTTTTGGCCGATATGAGGCATCATAAAATTCCATGTTGCTTGAAGGGGACGGATCAAAAAGCATCATCGATACGGATTCTACTGCAGTCAGTACAGTGTTTGGTAAAAAAAGAAGCTCCCTGAGTTACAACTAACTCAGGGAGCTTTCCGTTTTGCGATTTTTCACCTGGCGCGAATTATAATAAGATGAAATGATATGATTACGAAACCTGCTTTTCCAGGGGATTTACGGCTCCTTTGCCGTAGATGATGGGGACGGCGGCATGGCGGTTGAAGAAGGAGACGATGGGACCGGTGCAGCAGACCAAGGCTACGGTACCGACGCCGACAACGCTGCCGCAGAGGAAGCCGATGGTGACGCATATGGCGTCGCAGGCAATACGACCCCACTTATAGGGAATTTTTTTATTGCTTCGATGCTCGATGATCCAGTTCAGTGCATCGTAAGGACCGAGGCCAATGTTCGAACAAAGATAGAAGGCGGTGCCTATACATGAAATCAGAATGCCGGAGATGAGAATGAAGATGCGGGCTGGCAGCAGAACGGATTCCGGCTGGCCGACAATAGAGAACAGTAAAAAACTGTACACGTCACATAAGGGACCGAGTAAGAGAAGATAGATAATCGTGCCGGCTTTAATGAATTGCCGCCCCAATAAGAGAACGGGAATGAATAAGGTGTAACAGACGATGGCCGTACAGGTGCCGAAAGAAAGCTCGCTTAGAAGACTGAAACCGAGATTCATACAGGCATAGGGATCAGTGCCTAAATTGCTCAATCTCAGAAGGGACGTTGCCAGACACATGGCGTTGATGGCAAAAATATTGGCCATCAGTCGTCGGCGAAGCAAGGGCGTATCAGATAGGCGATGATAAAGTCTGTTGTGTGTGCTTTTGATGCTCAAATGATTTACTTTCATTGTTCAAAATTCCTCCGAAACCCGATATGGTTATATATGGGTATTATGATGGGTATATTATAACACCATATAGCTTTGTTTTGTATGTTGTTTTGGTTGAATTTAATGTAAAGTGATGGAAAATAAAAAGGGAATGAATGCGAAAAATTTTTACAAATAAGCAAGATAGTGTAGACGATGTTAAAAGTGCATGCATGACTCTTGAATATTACCTTAAAATACCCATTGTTAATTGAACGATTTATGAAGACATAAAAAAACACATTGAAAGATAGAGCAATTTTTTGTAGATGTAATGGGGAATATGAACTTATAATATACATGTATAAAGCAGATACATGGAACACATGCATGGAACGGTATCAAAATCATATCAAATTTAGTATTGGAGGTACGCACTATGAACGCTTCTGTAAGCACGCCTGTACCCAATCAAGGCCAACTGTCTTGGTTAACTCGTATTTCTTACGCCTTGGGTGATACGGCGCAAAATGTTGTTTGGGGTGGCATGTCCATCTTAACCTTCTTCTATACGGACTATGCCGGCATTGATGCAGCTGTAGTCGGTATTGTTATGTTGATTTCTCGTTGTTTCGATGGTTTTTCCGACGTTATAATGGGATTTGTCGTAGAAAAAACCAATTCCAAATGGGGTAAATCGAGACCTTGGATTCTGTGGATGAGTATTCCGTTTGCTATTTCAATCGTCCTTATATATACGGTTCCACAGACAACTCCGTTAATGCAGTTTGCCTATATCTTTGTCACATATAACTTATGTACGACCGTTTGCTATACGGCACTGAATTTGCCTTATGGCAGTTTGTCGGCCATGATGACCCGTATTTCTAAGGAACGGGATATGCTTTCGATTATTCGTATGTCCTTATCCCCTATCGGCCGTATTCTTGCCGTATCGGCAACCCTGCCTTTAGTAAAAATCTTTGGCGATTCCCAATTAGCTTGGGTTAAAGTTATGTCTATCTGGGCTGTATTGGCCTTGGCTTTACTGCTCCTTTGCTTTAGTCAGTGCAAGGAAACGGTTGTCATTGACGCTCGGAAAAAAGCAGAAACTAAAATTCCCATCATGAAGTCTTTAAAATGTATTGCCCTTAATAAATACTTCTGGGCTGCCATGACGATTTGGATGATGCAGAACGTTATTTTCTGCATTACCGGGACAGTACTTCCTTATTATTGCAAATATGTATTTAACAACGATACTGTTTATAGTGTGCTGTATTTAGTAGAAACATTGATTACGATCTTTGTTATGCTTGTCTTTAGCCCGATGCTGCTGCGCCGTTTTGGGAAGCGTAACATGTCCTTGGCCGGCGTCCTGATTTGCTTTATCGGTCATGTCATTTTCTTGCTGAATCCGCTTGATTTCAACTGGGTCGTCTTCAGCTGCATTATCCGCGGCATCGGTTTCGCTCCGGTACAGTCGGTTATCTTCGGCTTCCTTGGCGACGTCGTAGAATACGGTCAGTGGAAATTCCATATGCGTCAAGAAGGTCTGATTTTCTCCGGCGGTTCTGTTGGGACGAAAGTCGGTTCTGGTCTTACTAATGCTATTTTGACGAGTCTCCTGGCTTTGGCCGGCTACATCTCGTCGACGACCGGCAGTGCTGTACAGCCGGAAAGTGCTATTCAGATGATCGTTCGCTTATACGAAATTGGGCCTCTGTTTGTTTGGGTTGTACTCATCGGCGTCCTTTATTTCTACAAGTTAGATAAGATATATCCGACGATCATGAATGACTTGGTACAACGCGAAGCAAAAGGCGAATTATAAGCCGACTTTTCTATAGGAGGTGTATTGTATGAAAGAAAAAACCTTAATTACGATTACACGGCAATATGGCAGCGGCGGTAAAGAAGTCGCGTCCATTGTTGCCAAAAAATTGGGATTCCGATGCTACGACAGAAATATTGTAGCCATGGCTGCTGAACACGTCTATGATGGTGAAGATATCAATGAATTGTTGGACCGTTCTTATAATAACCCGGAAAACTGCTTGGGAAACCTCGGCGACTTTGCCTATGAACGCGTTCCGACCCACAACCGGATGTATATTGAACAGGCCAAAGTACTGCTGAAAATCGCGGAACGGGAAAGCGCCGTCATTTTAGGCCGCTGCGCTGACTACATCCTTCGGGATCAGCCGCATGTTTACTCCTTCTTCATCTATGCTGATGACGAATTCCGTCTCGAACGGGCTAAGACCCATTACGGCGAACGGACGTTAAAGGAACTGGATGAAGAAGATAAGGGACGTAAACGCTACTATGCCTATTATACGGGCCAAGAGTGGGGTAATCCGCGGCACTACGACTTGATGATCAACGTCAGTAAGCTCTCCTTGGAAAATGCTGCCGACATGATTATTAAATACGTTAAGCTTCGGCAGGAAAACGAAGAATAAAACATGGCTTCCCGTGTCTGATGAAACCCATCCTTACTGATGTAAGGATGGGTTTTTGCATGATATGAGCCGGTCGCCTAAAAAGAAAAGGGACGGATGGCTGTTTGATGCAGTCATCCGTCCCTTGACGTCTTTGGAAAGTGCTTGTTTACCTTGAGTTACGATTGGTAAGCGGTGCGTAGGAACCCAAAATAGGAACTGCCTTGGTGCAGCGCTTGACTCGAGGCTATTTCGAGTCTAGGGTTTGACCCACTTTTGTCGGTATTCTCCCGGTGTCATGCCGAAGGTTTTCCGGAATACATTTTGAAAATAATTGGAATTGTTGTAGCCGACGCTGACGGCTATGTTGGTAATGCTCATATCGGTGTTTATGAGTAGATTCTGAGCTTCGCCGATGCGTCGAAGAATGACGTACTGCATCGGTGAGAAGCCGACATCATTTTTAAAGAAATGGGACAGGTAGTATTCGTTGACACCGACGTGAGCGGCCAAGTCACTGAGCCGCAGCGTTTCTTTGTAATGTTCGTTGATATATTGGATGACTTTTTGGGTCAATGGAGAATGGTCATTTTGCATCAGTACGGCATTTTCATCGATAATGGTCTTCGTTTTAGCAACGAGCGCAACGGCTAAGGGAAGGGTGATTTCCGTCGTATGCTTGTTGTCGCGGTTTTTTTCGATGAGCTGAAACAGTTGGAGTATATCGTCGAAGGAGTCTTTGCAGCTTACGACCGGGCAATACTTATCGTCAATGATTTTGTTTTTTTCTAAATGAGTCAGTTTCAGATTGCTGATCGCCAGGCAATAGGTGCAAAGATTATTGCCGCTTCCGCCGAATTCGTCATGGACGACTTTGCTGTTGTAGAGGATGAGGTCCCCTTTTTTTGCGGTGTAGCGCTTTTGGTCGATAATATAGATTCCGGCTCCCTCATAGACCAATAAAATTTCAATGAGGTTGTCGTGGGAATGCATTGTACGGGGCATATGAGAATTGTCGCTTCCGACGTGGCAGATATATTCCGGCTTGGGAATATATCCGGGGTCAAGAATAGGGTGGTATTCATTCTTATAGAAATATTGCAGCATGCGATATACCTGAACCTTCCAAAAAAATAATGTCATCTAAGACATGGATATAGATAATGATTCGGCTAAAAAATCTGCAGATAACAAAAAAAGGACCGGAGAGACCGGCCCTTTTTGTTTGCAGTATGGAGCTGCAATGTAAAGAAAAGGAGTATGTATTATGAAAAGCGATAATACAAATTAAAGGTTGTATTCTTTGCGGATTTCGTCAATTTTTACCGGACGATGTTCAGCAACCGATTTTTTAGCAGCCAGGCCAATCAAGACCGGAGCTAAACCGTCGTTGGCATTGACCGGAGTTTCCGTATCGTTGACGATCGAATTTACGAAGGAATCGATTTCAGATGCATAAGCAGCCATGTAGCGTTCCAGGAAGAAGAACATCGGCTTTTCAGCGACGACACCGTCTTTGCCGCTGAATACTGCATTGGAATCAGAATCATTAGAAATGGCGATACAACCTTCCGTGCCGAATACTTCAGCTCTCTGGTCATAACCATAGCATGCTGCGCGGCAGTTGTCAATAACGGCAGTTGCGCCATTGTCAAGCTTCAAGGTAATGACAGCCGTATCGATATCGCCGGCTTTGCCGATTTCGGGATCAACTGTGACCGAACCTTCTGCATATACTTCTTCGACTTCGGCGCCGGAGAGGTAACGGACCATATCGAAATCATGGATGGTCATATCGAGGAAGATACCGCCGGAAACTTTTACATAATCGATGGAAGGCGGTTCCGGGTCGCGGGACGTGATTTTGATGATCTGCTGTTTGCCAACTTTGCCGGCAGCGACAGCGTCATGAATGGCTTTGAAGTTGTGGTCGAAACGACGATTGAAGCCGACCTGATATTTTTTGCCGGATTTTTCAACGACGTCGAGAACTTCTTTGATTTTTGCGACATCATGATCAATCGGTTTTTCGCAGAATACGTGTTTTCCTGCCTGCAGTGCTTCGATAGATAATTTGGAGTGCTGGTCCGTCGATGCACAAATCAAGACGGCTTCGATTGCAGGATCGTCCAGGATTTTTTTGTAGTCCTTGTAGGTTTCCTGAATGCCCAAGGATTGAGCCCAAGCGATGGTCTGATCGTTGAGGAACGGATCAGCAATTGCCTTTACCTGTGCATTTTTTACGAATTTAGAAATACTTTCGCCATGTACGCGGCCGATACGGCCAGCTCCGATGATACCAACATTAATCATTGTATAACATCCACCCTTCTATATATTTTTTTGTGTTTTTGTAGACGAAAAGATAATAAGTTGGATATGTCTTGGTTATCTTTGTACATATTATAGCATAAGCCATGGAAAAGTATATCAAAAATATTGCTCTCTTTCAGGGGAAAATAAAGGCGTTTACAGCATTTTTGGGCAGAATATATAATTATTTGCTGTTCTGGATTTTTGATGACATTGGGTCCTTTTTCAGGCATCTGCAGCTTATATAATATTGAATTAGAAGAATGCCGATAATCGGCATTCGAATCAAGGGTGAATTTTTTGCTGGGCGAGGTGTTGACCGCTTCTTTCATGGATACGTGGGTCGACCTGGAATCTTGCTGCGTAACTCCCTTTATGAATGATTAAATAGTATGTAAAATAACATATGAACACTTGAACATATGTTATTTTGATGGTATCATGTAGGCATATAAAGAATGTTTTTTAAAGGGGGCTATGTTATGGCAGAGCATACGTTGCATGAAGAAAACTGCACTTGCTGCGGTCATCATCACCATGATGACAAATACGTTGAAAAAGAAGAACACTGCAGCTGCTGCGAAGGTGAAGAATCGGTAAGTCTTGATTCTATCGGTACCTGCAGCTGCTGCCACGATGAAGAGGCGGAGGAAGAAGAAGGGGGCGCCTTGTGGACCCTGGTCGTCGGAACCCTTGTCTTTTTAATTACTTATGTAACCGACCTTGTTCCCGAAGCTTTTTCTCTTCCGGCATATATCGCCGCGTACTTACTGCTCGGCTATAGTGTCCTTCGCGAAGCGGCTGAAAATATCATGAAGCGTCAGCCTTTTGACGAAAACTTCCTCATGGCTGTGGCTACCATCGGGGCCTTTGCCATCGGTGATTACCCGGAAGCCGTTGCCGTCATGCTCTTTAGCCGTATTGGGGAAGCTCTTGAAGAACGAGCCGTCAACCGCAGCCGGAAGCAGGTGGCTGCTGCCATCGATATGCGGCCTGACGTCATCCACCGCCTTCAGGAAGACGGCAGTACCATTGAAGTTCCGGCTCGCGATGCGGCCATTGGAGACGTTGCCGTCGTCCGCGTCGGTGACCGCATTCCCTTGGACGGTGTCGTCGTGTCCGGCGACAGTCTCCTTGATACGTCGGCCTTGACCGGTGAACCGGTCCCTGTGGCCTGCCATGAAGGGACTGAAGTCATGTCCGGCAGCATCAATACGACGGGCGTTCTCCACGTCAAGGTCACGAAACCTCTGGCGGAATCGATGGTCACCAAAATTTTGGAATCCGTCGAAAAAGCGGCTGCCAGAAAACCGAAGATCGACCGCTTTATCACTCGCTTTTCCCGCATTTATACGCCGGCCGTCGTCGCTATCGCCGCAGCTACGGCCATCATCCCGTCCTTGATTACGGGCGAATGGCATTACTGGATTTATACGGCCTTGACCTTCCTGGTCATCAGCTGCCCCTGCGCCCTGGTACTCAGCGTGCCCCTCAGTTTCTTTGCCGGCATCGGTGCCGCGTCGAAACAGGGTATCTTGTTTAAGGGAGGCATTGCCGTCGAACAGCTGAAAAATATCGGCGCCGTCGTCTTTGATAAGACCGGGACCATTACCAAGGGGAACTTTGTCGTCCATCAGGTATTGCCTGCGGAAGGATTTCGCGAAGAAGAGGTCTTTCGCCTCAGCGCATCGGTGGAACAGGCATCGAATCACCCCATTGCCCGCAGCGTCGTCGAAGCGTCTGAAAAACGAGGCTTGACCTTGGCACAACCGGAAGCCGTTGAAGAATTTGCCGGTCAGGGACTGAAGGCCAGCGTCGACGGACACGTCGTCCTCTGCGGCAATCAGAAGCTCATGGATCGTCATGCCGTTGTTATGCCGACGATAGAAGCCGCTGAATACGGTGCCGAACTGTTCGTTGCCGTCGATGGCAGCTATGCCGGCCGTATGGTCGTGTCCGACACGATTAAAGAAGATGCTGTCGATGCTATTAGAGCTATTTCCGGCTTAGGCATCACGACGGCCATGCTTACCGGTGATTCCCAGCAGGCTGCCGACTACATCGCGTCCAAGACCGGTATCGATGACGTGCGGGCTAAGCTCCTGCCTCAGGATAAGGTACAGCAAATGGATGAACTCCGTAAAAAGTACGGGCCGGTCATGTTCGTCGGCGACGGCATCAATGATGCGCCGGTCCTTGCCGGTGCCGATGTCGGGGCTGCCATGAACAGCGGTGCCGATGCGGCTGTAGAAGCAGCTGACGTCGTCTTCATGCATTCCAAAGTCAGTGCCGTTCCTAAGGCCCTCCATCTTTCCAAAGAAACGATGAAGATTGCTAAGCAAAACGTCGTCTTTGCCTTAGGTGTCAAAGGGCTGGTCATGGTCGCCGGCTTTGCCGGTTACGCTTCCATGTGGGCTGCGGTCTTCGCCGATTCCGGCGTCGCTGCCCTGTGTGTCCTGAACTCGGTCCGCATGCTTTATAAAAAATAAGGTGTCAACTCGATCTTAACTCGCATACATAGATAATAGAAAGGGCCCGGTGAAGGAATTCCTTCACCGGGCCTTTTGCTGTTCATACTGTTCGTTTTGTATTGGCTGTTATCTCGTAAACTGCAGGGGGACCGTCGAGATGACGACGTCCAGGTAAGGCAGGGTACGCAGCCGCAGGAGCCAGCCGCTCTGGTTGTGAAGCAGGCGGTGCCATAATTTTTTCGTTTCAAATTCAGGAATGAGGACGGTAATCGTATCTTTCGAGGCCGTCTCTTTTCGCAGTGCCTGGATGAAGGTGATGAGCGGATCCGTCAGCTGCCGATAAGGTGACTGCAGCATGATGAGCTCAATCTCGGGTTCCAGGTTCTTCCACAGGGTTTTGATTTTTTTACCCCGTTCATCGTCGCTGTAGACATGAACGGCATAGATTTTATCTTCCGGCCCGCTGATGATCTTGGCGTAGCGAATGGCCTTGGCTACGGCCTGGGTCGGTGAAGCAATTGGGATGATGATGATATTGCGGCCTAAGTCTGTGGTCATGACTTTCGTGTATTCCTCCGGTGTCAGCAACAGCTGTTCCCGGACGTCATCATAGTGATGATGGACTTTAAGGAACATATAGACCAAGGTCGGGATGAGCAGGACGATGATCCAGGCTCCGTAAATGAATTTTGTGATGAGGACGATGACGACGACGCAGGCCGTGACCAGGGCACCGAAGCCGTTGATGACGGAAAAGAGACGCCAGTTTCGTTCCCGGCATTGTCTCCAATGGACGACCATGGCCGACTGGGCAATGGTGAAGGAGAGGAATACGCCGATGGCATAGAGGGAAATGAGGTGTTCAATATTTCCTTGGAAGAGGACAATCAAGATGCCGGCCATGAGGGTCAAGACTTGGATGCCGTTGGAATAGCTCAAGCGTTCACCGCGGTTGGCAAAGTAACGGGGAACATAGCCGTCGACGGCCATGAAAGAGAGGAGCGGCGGCAGGCCGTTGTAAGCCGTATTGGCGGCGATGTAGAGGATGACCATCATCAAAATCTGGATGACGTAGTAAATCAAGGTCCGGCTGAAGATATCTTCGACAAGGAGGGACAACAGGGTATAGCCTTCTGTCGGCAAGAGGTGAAGATAGATGATGAGGTAACCGAGGCCGCCGAGCATAGTGGCCAGTATACAGGCCATGACAGCCGTCGTTTCGATGGCATTTTTTTGCTGGGGTGCCTTAAACATGGTAACGCCGTTGGCAATGGCCTCGATGCCGGTCATGGAACTACAGCCGTTGGCAAAGGCTCGAAGGACGATGAGCATCAAGGCTGCCTGATTTAAAGGGGCTACCGTTTCGACAGCGACGGTATGGGCTGTGAGCGTGCCGTTCCAAATCTGATAGAAGCCGCCGATTAAGGTGATCCCCATGGCAGCCAAGAAGAAGTACGTCGGCCAGACGAAGACGGTTGAAGCCTCCCTGGTACCGCGCAGGTTGACGATCATCATCAGGATGAGAACGCCGAGATCGAGGTAGACGTGATAGGGGTGAAGGACCGGAAAGGCACTGACCAGAGCCGCTGTTCCTGAAGAAATGGAAACGGCAACGGTCAAGATGTAATCGGCCAGAAGCGCCGCTCCTGCCGTGAGGGCCGGGTAGACACCGAGGTATTTCATGGCGATGCCGTAAGAACCGCCGCCGCCCGGATTGACCCGGACGACCTGGGTATAGGACAGGGCAACGATGAATAATAAGGCAATGATAGCTAAGACGATAGGTCCGAAATAACGGTATGTCGCTAAGGTCGGTACCGAAGCCAGGACGATGGCAATCTGTTCCGGCCCGTACCCGACGGATGACAGGGCATCCGATGAGAAAATAGGCAGGGCCTTCCATTTTGGCATCTGTTCGCCCTCGAGTTTGGTATTCTCCAAAGGCTTGCCGAGAAGGTGGCGACTAATCGTTTTGAATAGCATGATAGCCTCCTTTTTTTAATTGTAAGAAACTGCATTTTGCTAAATACAGTTCAGTATAATCCCTCTTTATTATCCTGTCAACAGAGGTTTTACACTCATGATTCTTGTTGGGAATGAGCTATTAAAACCCATCGTAAAAAGGCATCCCTTGACTCGATGGCAAGTCAAAGGATGCCTTTTCCAAAAGGAGGAGATTGTATTATTTAGAGGCTACGAGAGCTTCTAATTTAGCAAGTCTTGCATTGAGGTCCTGATTCTGGCTTTCCAAGGCTTCAATCTTTTGATTCTGGTCGCTCAGCTGTTTATCCTGCGTTTCCAGTTTAACCGCCATTTCGGACTTACTCATGTTGTGGTAAGGCGAGGAGGATCCGATCTTGAAGGAGACGCCGGCGCTGTACATGTTGTCGTTGTTTCCGACGGTGGCAGCCAAATTTACCATGGTGTCTTCATTGGGACGATAGAAGGCACCGAGGGCGGCAGCGTGTTCGCTCTTATAGGAGCCGAAGCCGACGGCGAAGGAACCCTTGTCATCGGGGTCGAAATCTAACGGATGGAGGGAGGCCAGGGCAGCAGCACCGGCACCGACGCGGTTGACGTCGCGGCCAATCTGGTTGATGCGGCCGTTCATTTCGTTCATGCCGTTACCGATGTTGTTGATCGTCCGGTCGAACTGGCCTTTATTGATGGCGTCGCCGGCTTCCGTAGCTTCGCCGACGTTGTGAATGGCATTGCCGCCCATGTTGATGTTGCCATCCTGGATGGTAATGTTTTTCGTCGGATCGGAATTGTTGATCGTCAGGCCGTTGTTGTTGATTGTCGTATTGCCCGTGCGGATGGAGTCGCCGGTGATGACTGTCTTGTTGTCGCCGGTACCGACGGTGATGCTGGTGTTGAATTCCGCCGTATTGAGGCCTTTTAAGTCTTTGGACAATTTGACGGAAACGCCATTTTCGCCCTTAGCTACGACGCCGATATTGTCGTCGGACAGGTTGTTCGTAGCGGCACCGCCGGTGATTTCCATGGTTTCACCGACTTTGACGCTGACTTTACTCTGGTCGTCGCCGGCAAAGTCGCGGCTGCCGGAAGTGACTTTGTCCGTCAGTTCTTTGACCGTATTAGCAATGCCGTCTGCATAGGTTTTCACCTGTTTCAACTGGGCGACGTTGACGGCGTCCGTGTCAGCCGTGCCGGCAGCGAGGTTGGTGATCTGACGAGTAACGGCTTCGTTGCTGTCGGTGGTACCATAGCCTAAGCTGACGGCAGCAGCCGTTGCCTTATAGGTGGAAAGGGCACTGTCTTTGCGGAGGACGGCCTTAGCAATGCCGTCATGTTCTTTTTCGAAGGCATTCAATGCGGCGATGGCCGTTTTTTTACCGGCAGCTAAGTCGTTGAGTGTGGCAAGGTCAGCGGCCCGGTCGGCTTCTGTGGCGTAGGTCGTGCTGTTCATTTTAGCAGCCTGTTTATCATAGGCCATGACGGCTTTTTCATAGGCAGATTCAACCGTTTTGTAGTCATTATAGACATCTTCGCCGTAGGTATTGTAGAAGTTAGTGACGGCTGTGACGACACTGTCATCGCCGGTTTTATTGGCCAAGGCGATGTCATTTGCCATCGAGTCCGTTGCTGCTGTCGTTGCGTACACGCTCTTGACAATGTCGGTGGTGTCTTTGAGGGGGACGTAGCCATAGATACCGTAACCGCGGTTGGCGTAGGAATTATCCCCTAAAGCGACGCCGTCAGAACGGACGTAGGAGTAGGTGTTTTCGGCCGTGGAAGCCCCTTTCCCGAGAGCTACGCCGCCGTACATGGCGTTGGCACTGGCGCCGAGGGCAACGCCGCCGTGATCTGCTTTGGCCTTATGCCCGATGGCTGTCCCGACGAGAGCCGTGGCATAGTTGCCTACTGCTGTTGAATAGTAGGAGGTGGTTTGGTCATTGGTCATTGATTTGCCAATGTTGAAAATACCGCCGCTGGCTTGCATGCCCATAACGACAGCACCGGCGCCCCTTGCATCTCGGCCGACGACGGTAGCCCAACTGGTACCGAGGTTTCTTTGACCGACGACGGTAGCGGCGGCTGTGCTTTTATTGTCATAGCCGACGACGACAGAGCCGTTATTGCCGTTGTTATTTCGTCCAATAACGGTGGTATCGGTGTTTACAGCATTGTTGTGATCGCCGATGGTTAAGGCACCATTATACGCTTTGTTGTCGAAGCCGATGGCTACTGTATCGGTAGTCGTGGAGCTGGATGATACGGTATTCTTGTGGGTATCTCCCGTGGTCAAATCCAGCTTGTCAGCAGCCGATACAGACAGGCTGCCGCAGAGAGCCAATGCGGCTAAGAGGGCACTCAGGGTAACTTTTTTGTTAAATCTTTTTGTTTTCTTCATAATCGTAAATCCTCCTCGATGATTCCTACTAGGCAGCTTATTGGCTCATTTTATTTTTTGACCGGATAATATGAATAATTTTAGTCCAAATTAATGGTTAAATAAGATTAAAAACATCTTGTTTAACTGTAAAAAATAAATGAACCGGCAATATGCAAGCTCATATATAGGAATATAAAATACATTTTGCTATGTATTTTCCATAGAGTATAATACTCCAACTTGAAGTGAAATACAAGTCTTTATGACGATTTTTATTTAAATATATCATTGTCATGTCACAAAAACAAATGTTTTGTAGGAATTCTTCCTACAAAACATTAAAAGCTCATAAATGGCTTCCTTGGGTTGATAATCGTTTATTATAGAGTGCCGAAGATGGAAATCTTGTCAGAAAAATTCCTACAAAATAATCGGCTGATGAAGTCGGAGACGGACATGTGAAATATTGATAGACTATGACGGAAATACAACGTCATACAAAAATTCAATAAAAAAAGACATCCTTCGATGTAACGGGGATATCGAAGGATGTCTGATTGGTAAGCGCGTTAGCTTATTTAGAGGCGACGAGGGCTTCTAATTTAGCCAATCTTTCATTGAGTTCTTGGTTCTGGCTTTCAATCTTTTGATTCTGAGCCGTCAGTTCTTCTAGCTTGACGGCCATTTCAGACTTACTCATGTGAGCGTAAGGGGAGGCAGGGCCAATCTTAAAGGAAACGCCGGCGCTGTACATATCATCACTGTTTCCGATGGTTGCAGCCAGGTTTACCATGGTGTTTTCGTTGGGACGATAGAAGGCACCGAGGGCAGTGGCGTGTTCGCTCTTGTAGGAGCCGAAGCCGACGGCGAAGGAGGCTTTGTCATCGGGATCAAAATCCAAGGGATGGAGGGAAGCTAAGGCAGCGGCACCGGCACCGACGCGGTTGACGTTGCGGTCAATCTGGCCGATGCGGCTGTTCATTTCACTCATGCCGGTGTTGAAGTTGTTGATTGTCCGATCGAACTGGCCTTTGTTGATGGCGTCGCCGGCTTCCGTAGCTTCGCCGACGTTGTGAATGGCATTGCCGCCCATGTTGATGTTGCCATCCTGGATGGTAATGTTTTTCGTCGGATCGGAATTGTTGATCGTCAGGCCGTTGTTGTTGATTGTCGTATTGCCCGTGCGGATGGAGTCGCCGGTGATGACTGTCTTGTTGTCGCCGGTACCGACGGTGATGCTGGTGTTGAATTCCGCCGTATTGAGGCCTTTTAAGTCTTTGGACAATTTGACGGAAACGCCATTTTCGCCCTTAGCTACGACGCCGATATTGTCGTCGGACAGGTTGTTCGTAGCGGCACCGCCGGTGATTTCCATGGTTTCACCGACTTTGACGCTGACTTTACTCTGGTCGTCGCCGGCAAAGTCACGGCTGCCGGCAGCGACTTTATCCGTCAGTTCTTTGACGGTATTAGCAATGCCGTCGGCATAGGTTTTTACCTGTTTCAACTGGGCCACGTTGACGGCGTCCGTGTCTTCCGTACCGGCAGCCAGGTTAGTGATTTGGCGAGTAATCGCTCTGGTCTGGACCGTTCCGTCGGCGGCGATGACGGCGGATCGGCCGATGCTGACGGCACTGCCGTTAGCCTTGAAGGGGGACAGGGTATGTTCTTTAAGGCGGATGGCATTTTTAATGCCGCTATGTTGCTTTTCAAAATCCGTTAAGGCGTCTTTGGCATCTTTGGTCTGTTTTTCTAACACCTTTAACTCGTTGTAGTCTTTTTGGCGGTCGGCTTCAGAGGCATAGGTGGTTTCTTCCATGGCAACTTTTTTCTTATTAGCGGCTATGTCTGCCTTTTCATATTCTGAAGCCAATGATTTCCATTCTTTATAGGTATCTTCGCCGTATTTATCGTAGAAGCCCTGTACCGCTGTTAGGACAGAGTCGCCCATTTGCTTTGCTAAGGCGATATCATTGGCCATCGAATCCTCGGTTTTTAAGGTCGCAGCCGTATCGCTGAGAGGGACGTAGCCATAGGCGCCGTAACTGCGATTAGCAACGGCACCGTCACCGAGGGCGACACCGTCGGCATGGAAGATGGAGTAGGTGTTTTCTGCCGTTGAAGCGCCACTGCCGAGGGCCGTGCCGCCGTACAGGGCTTGGGTTTCGGTGCCCAAGGCGAGCCCTTCAAGATTTGATTTAGCCAGATAGCCAATCGACGTCCCGTTCAAGGACATGGCGCCATTGCCGATAGCTGTCGTAAAGTCTATCATCGTAGAGGTCGTCGGCTTATCAGAAATCTGGAAAGCGCCGGCTCTGGCTCCATTCCCGATTGCAATGCCGCCGGCGGCTTTAGAATTGAGACCGAGTACCGTGGCATAAGAGCTGCCGTAGTTATTGAACCCGAAGACGGCACTGCCGCCGACACCGGAATTACTGTGACCGACGACGACAGAATTATTATTGGCATAGTTGTATCGGCCAATCGCCGTGGCCAGATGCATGCGGGCTGCATTGCTTACGGTATTATTGGAACCGATGGCTAAGCCACCGTTCGAAGCTGTGTTGTCAAAACCGATGGCGATCGTATCATTTTGTGATTTGCCTGTATTCGTCACTTTATTTTTGTGAGTGGTATCGGACGTCGTTAAATCCAGCGTATCGCCAAGCTGTTCGTCAGTCGAATCGGCAGCCGATACGGACAGGGTTCCACAGATCGCCAATGCGGCTAAAATGGCGATTAGGGTAGATTTTTTTCTTGAGTAGATTGATTTTCTCATCAACATGATGCCTCCTTGGTGAGTTCGGGATGCGCGTATTATCTATTCATGTAAGTTTTTGGGAATAGGTCAAATAATGACGGATATCCGATAAAAAATATCTGCATTCTCTCTAAACAAAAAATCAGCAGAAATCTCTATTCGAGAGGCTGTTGATAAAAAATATCGAGATTCATGCGGTGAAAAACGTACGTGATTTGTATTACACGCTCCCTGTTTATGTTTTTTTTATTTAACACAAAAAGATGTGTCAAATATGTTACAATGATAATACACCAAAACGTTTAAAAATTCAAGCATATTTTTAAAAATATGAATTTAATGTCTATGATATATATCAATCGAGGATTAATGAAATGGCTATTTAAAGCCTATTATTCCGGATATAGAATTCGGAAAGGACAACTATTAAAGGTTCGTTAGAATTTTACTAAGTGTATTTATATAAATAAATAAGTATATATATATATATATATCGAAGTAACGATGTATTAATAAATAGAAAATGTTTTAAAACTATTTGTTTAAAATAGCTTCGACTTATGCGATGAATGTATCCGGTTTCAGAAAAACTGGACGCTAAAAAGGACTCACGACGTGTCGTGAGTCCTTTTTTATCATGGAGCGGATGAAGGGAATCGAACCCTCGTACCAAGCTTGGGAAGCTCGTATTCTACCACTGAATTACACCCGCACATATTAAGTTACTATATCAGTTTAACAGTAAAGTTTCGTTTTGTAAAGCTTTGATTTCAGATTCTATGGATGGGTCGCAGTGGTTTGTGTTTTGGGTGAAATGGGAGAAATTCCAATTTCTTGTTTTTTTGTTGGATTTACAACAGTCGAAACATTACTCGAAAGGTATACTATGGCTATGAGAAGGAGGGATACATGATGAATGAACGAAAAGGTGTTGTTTTTTCGATCCATGAAGATAATTTACCGGTAGAAGGCTGTACGATTTCGAAGGAATTGGTCAACGAGCCTGACTATCAGTTGTTTTATTTTTCCTTGGCGGCTCATACGGACATCAGTCCTGAAACGTATCAAAAAGCCAAGGTGATCTATGTTCTTTCCGGCAGTCTTTCCCTTTACGGAGAGGCCGGTGATTTTGAAATCCCTTCAGGACAGGCCCTGATTGTACCGGCAGGCGTTGCCGTCGGTATGAGAAGCCAGGGCGGCGCCGTCTATGTTGAAATTACGATTGAGGAGGAATCTCTTATGAATATCGATGCAGGAAAACTCTTTTCTTTGGCTGATCTCGTCCCCTGCCAGGATGGTAAAATCATTAACCGCGACATCATCCAGTCGCCGAAGATGAAATTCGTCATCATGAGCTTTGGCGCCGGAACGGGCCTTTCTGAACACGCTGCACCGGGTGAAGCCCTTATTTTCGCCCTTGAAGGCAAGGCCGTTATCAACTATGAAGGCAAGGATTTTCCAATCAAAGCCGGTGAAAACTTTGCCTTTGCAAAAAACGGCCGCCATGCCGTAACTGCCGATGGACCATTTAAAATGGCATTACTTTTGACTTTAGACTAAAATTTCAGTAAAAAAACTGTCAGCCCCCTTAAAAATCTGTTATAATGAAACCAAATGATTTGGCTTCGTTATTCTCTTTAAGGGGGTTTATGTATGAAAACATTAGATGAATTATATCAGCAAATGCTCAAACGAGCAGCTGATGGTAAACCTATTGGCGTTGAAGGGGAACCGAGATTGATCGACTGTTTAGCTCATCCCGATGACCATCCTCTGGTTTGGCGAGTAAAACCCTGCCTCTGCCCTCCGGATGAACCGCACGGCTGTGAAGAAGCTTGCGATTGGGGCGCTATCAAGCGCGGCCCGGAAGGTGTTGAAGTCGACGACAGCCAGTGTGTCGGCTGTCAGGCCTGTGTCGATGCCTGCAAGCTGGACAACTTGAAGACCCGCAAGGACATCATTCCCGTCGTTCAGGATCTTCATGAATACGACGGCCCGATTTATGCTATGGTTGCACCTGCTGTTGCCGGACAGTTTGGGCCTAATGTCACCATGGGCAAGCTGCGTACGGCTTTTAAACGCCTGGGCTTTACGGGCATGTTGGAAGTCGCTGTCTTTGCCGATATCCTGACCTTAAAAGAAGCCTTGGAATTCGACCGCAACATTCAGAGTGAAGATCAGTTCCAGCTGACGAGCTGTTGCTGCCCGATGTGGATTGCCATGATTAAAAAGCTTTATCACCAGCTCTTGCCGAACGTTCCCGGTTCCGTATCGCCGATGATTGCCGGCGGCCGGACCGTAAAGGCCCTTCATCCGAAGGCTAAGACGGTCTTTATCGGGCCCTGCCTGGCTAAAAAAGCGGAACGGAATGAACCCGATTTGGTCGGCGCCGTCGATCATGTCTTGACCTACCAGGAAGTAAGGGACTTCTTCTCCGTAACCGACATCGATTTGGAATCCCTGCCGGAAGACAACGTGCCGCACGCTTCTGAAGCCGGCATCAGCTATGCTTATGCAGGCGGCGTTGCCGAAGCGGTCACGACGACGGTACACCAACTCGACCCGGACCGCAAAGTCGATATCAAGACCCGTAAGGCTGACGGCGTTCCGGCTTGTAAGGCCATGATCAACGACATTTTGGAAGGCAACCGCGACGGAAACTTCTTTGAAGGTATGGGCTGCATCGGCGGCTGTGTCGGCGGTCCTCGTGCCATCATCAAGAAGGAAGACGGCAAGGCCAATGTACAGGCTTATGGGAAACAGGCCTTCTCCCGTACCCCGATGGAAAATCCTTACGTTATCGAACTCTTAAAGAAACTCGGCTTCCCGACGGTTGAAGAATTCTTGGAAAACAGCCATCTGTATGACCGGCATTTTGATTGAGTTACTGCCGTTTTGTTGAGAAATAAAAACATAAATCACAAATGAAAAGCACTGCCAACACGATGATGATGGCAGTGCTTTTCATTTTGAATCAGAAACTTCGGCTTTCTTTCAGCGGTGTGTATTGTTCTAAGAGATTCGTTTTTTCAGGGCTCTGGTAGATGTAATCGGGATTTTCGGCTTTTGCTTTTTCAACGGCAGCCTTGAAGTCGTAATAGACCTGCCATTTCGATTCGACCAGGTCGTGTCCGGTCTGCCGCAGAAGAAAGGCCGGATGGTATGTCGGCATGACGGGATAGCCTCGCCAGGTAAACCATTTGCCCCGATTGCGCATGATACTGGCTGCCTTGCCATAGAAGTATTGGAAGGCGACTTTGCCCAGACAGACAATAACCTTTGGCTGTACGAGGTCGATTTCTTTAATTAAGTGGATGTCGGCACACTGACGGCCTTCATCTAAGGTAGGCGTGCGATTGTTTTTTGGCCGGCATTTTACGATATTGGTGACGTAGACCCGGTCGCGGGTTAAACCGACGCTCCACAAGGCCTTGTCGAGGAGCTGCCCCGACGGGCCGACGAGGGGAACGCCGTATTCATCTTCCACACCGCCGGGTCCTTCACCGACGAACATTAAGGGGGACGAGACTGCGCCTGTATAGCGTGTCGGGCCCCGGTTGCCTTCTTGTCTCAGATGACAGGACTGACAGGCCATGAGGCTTTCTAACCAGTCCTTCATCATTTCATCCTGTTCCATGATACCCCTTCTTTATGTATAAAGTAATTTAACTATAACAAGGGCCGGAGGGATTTGCAAGCAATTGTTATTTTTCGGCGCATCCTCTATAATATATTTATCTTTATAATATGTCCGGATATCGGAATGAAAATGCTGTTTGTCCGTTCTGAAAGGAGTTGAAATTATGAGAATATCTCTGGTTCAATTTTCCATCGTCCCAGGCGACCGGGATGCGAACTTTGAGCAAGTGCGCCGCCATGTGCAGGCTGCAGCTGCAGGCGGTGCCGATATCGCCGTCTTATCGGAATTATGGGATGTGTCTTTCTATCCGCCCGATGTCTTTGAAAAAGCCGATGAAGACGGCGTCTTGGCGCAGGCTTTTTTACAAGATTTGGCAAAATCCTGCAACGTCCATATCGTGGGCGGTTCCATTGCCCGCCGTCATGAAGGAAAACTTTATAATACGACTTATATTATTCGCCGCGACGGTACTTTGGTTTCTTCGTATGATAAGTGCCATTTATTTACCCCGGGCAAAGAAGATAAGGCCTTTACGGCCGGTAAGGAACTCAATGTGTTTTCCCTCGACGGCGTGACCATGGCTTCTATCATCTGCTATGATGTCCGTTTTGGAGAGTGGGTCCGCATGGCGGCTTTGGCCGGAGCAAAGGTTCTCTTCGTGCCGGCAGCCTGGCCGGAAGTGCGGCTCGAACATTGGCGTCTCCTCAATCGGGCTCGGGCTATTGAAAATCAGTTTTTCGTCGCTGCCGTCAACAGCTGCGGTGTTTGCGGCAGCCTTCAATTTGGAGGCCATTCCTTGCTGGCCGATCCCCAGGGGAAGGTTTTGATCGAAGGCGGCGGTGACGATGCCGTCCTTACGGAAGAGATCGACGTATCCGTCGTCGATGATATCCGCAGCCGTATCAATGTCTTCCGCGACCGGCGGCCGGAATTATACCACTTTTAGAAGGGAAGCGATTTTTTGGAAGGCGTGCTTCATGGATTAGAAGGGATTTTTGAGGTTTTATTTATCATCGCAATCGGTGTCGTATTGACCAAAAAAGGCTGGTTCGGTTCGAATATGAGTGCTGTTTTTTCGAAGCTGGTCATGAAAATCAGCCTGCCGCTGTACATGCTCTGTCAAATGGAAAAGGATTTTACCCATGATTCTTTGATTCGCATTGCACCGGATCTGATCCTGCCCTTTGCGTCAATATTCCTGGCGTATGCCGTCGGCCGTATTGCCGCTAAGGTCCTGCATATTCGCCGGGAACGGCAGGGCGTATTCGTCACCTGTTTCTTTATCGCCAATACGATTTTTATCGGTCTGCCTGTCAACCTGGCCCTCTTTGGAACGCAGAGCGTCCCTTCAGTCATGCTCTACTATATGGCCAATACGACGATGTTTTGGACCCTCGGCATTTACCATATCGTCAATGACAGTCAGGGCGGGAAGGGGAATATGCCTTTGTTTTCTGCTCAGACGATTAAAAAGGTCTTTTCTCCGCCTCTTATGGGGTTTTTGATTGGCCTGATTTTTGTCCTGGCTAACGTAAAACTGCCGGGCTTCCTGCTCACGTCCTTCCAATATGTCGGAAATATGGCCACGCCGTTGTCGCTGCTGGTTATCGGCATCGAAATGGCCGGAATTTCCCTGTCCGATGTTCATTGGGACCGCGATGTCATCGGTGCCTTGGTCGGCCGCTTTATCGTCTGTCCGGCCTGCGTCCTGGCCCTCTTGCCTTTCATTCCCGTAACGCCCATGTCGGCCCAGGTCTTTACTATGCAGGCCAGTATGCCGGCTATGACTCAGATGACTGTCGTCGCTAAATCTATCGGAGCCGATGTCTGTTACTCGACGCAGGTTACGTTTATCACCGTCATCATGGGTATCGTCGTCATTCCCTTATATATGTTTATCGTCGGGTAAAAGGAGTTTTTAGTTATTATGAATCATATTTCTGCTTTGAAATCGGCCATGGATGTCCACAAGGCACAGGCCTTTCAACTAAATTATGCCATTGCCAATGATCCGGAGTTGTCCGGTGAAGAGTTTCATGCCTGCCAGCATTATGTCGAAGCTTGTCGGAAGCTGGGCATGGACGTAGAAGAAAATTTTACGGGACAGAAGACGGCTTTCCGGGCTGTCGTGTCCCGCGCTCAAAAGCCTGTCCTTAAAATCGCCCTTTTGGCGGAATACGACGCTCTTCCCGGCGTCGGCCACGGCTGCGGCCATTCAGCCAATGGGGCCATGAGCTTTTTGGCGGCGGCAGCCTTAAAAGATCTGAAAGGCCTTCCCGTCGATGTCGACCTCATCGGGACGCCTGACGAAGAGCTTCGCGGCGGCAAGGTCATCATGTGTGAACAGGGAATTTTTAACGCCTATGATCTGGCCGTCATGGTCCACATTTCACCGACTAAGACCAATGCCAACTCGCATTTCTTAGCCCTCGACGACTACCGCATTGCCTTTCACGGTCAGACGGCACATGCCGCCGGGGAACCGTGGAATGGGCGCAATGCCCTGAACGGCGCCATGCTGGCCCTGCACGGCATTGATATGCTGCGCCAGCACGTTCGGCCGGAAACGCGCATCGGCTCGTACATCGTCGACGGCGGGCGCGCTTCGAATGTCGTCCCCGATTATGCCGAAGTGGAATGCTGCATCCGCCACAGTGAACGAGCTTACCTCGATACGGTCGTTGCCAAGGTCATGAAATGCTTTGAAGGAGCGGCCATTGCGACAGAAACGACGTATGACGTCCGCCAGATGGGGTGTAAGTTCGACAATATGGTCTGGAATGATACGGCGACCAAGGCGGCAGAACAGGTCTTGACCGACATGGGAATCGCCTATGAAGCGCCGAAGGACTGCGGCAGCTCCGATGTGGGCAACGTCAGTCACCAGTGCCCGGCCCTCCATCTTCATTTAGCCTTGGGCGATGTGCCCATGCCGGAACATTCCGTTGAAATCGCCAATGCCGTCAAAGCCCCGTCCATTGAACCGGTCATCCTTCGCGGTGCTGAAATCATGGGGCGGCTGGCCATTCTCTTGGCCGGAGATGAAAAACGCTGCCAGGACATGATGGATGAATTCAAAGACCACGTTGCTGTCCGCGTATAAGCCGTGCGTTATTTTCTATATATCTGATCGAGTATACAAGAAAGGACCTGCCACATACGTGACAGGTCCTTTTTCAGGCTCTTTATTCAGTTTTAGGTATCTTAGAAGACGCCTTGAGCCAGCATTGCATCAGCAACACGTTCGAAACCAGCGATGTTAGCGCCGGCTACGAGGT
>OFMH01000291.1_pt1 | contig 37661 bp, 26 predicted proteins | sample 1541761 | NCBI WGS metagenome assembly OFMH01 (sample SAMN04209249, study PRJEB22552) | human gut metagenome | biome: gut; material: feces | host: Homo sapiens | place: USA: Oklahoma
AGATAGGCCCTTATAGGGCCTGAGCAAACCACCAGTTAAACTGGTGGTTTTGATTACTTAAGGAAAACACGCTGTAGAAGCGAGTTAGACGTCCCGTTCAGGAAGACGAGTATAAACTGATAATCGAGATCCTGAAAGGGCTCTTAGGCCCGATTAGAAAGATTTGTAGGATAATTCCGGACAAGGAGACGGAAAGCTGAGAAGGCTCGTAAAACTGAATATCGCATACAAAAAGCCGTTACATGGCATCTGTCAGTGATGTCTTGCACCGGCTTTTGTTATGTCTATTTAGGTTGTTTAGGAGAAATATTTTTGGAGTGATAACTTGCATAGAAATTGGTGGAAGAAGTGCATTATGCAATCGGTAGAGATGTCTGAAAGAATCGTTTTAATGTAGTACATCTCCCCGAAGTGAAAAACTGCCTACCGATAAGAAAGTATAGAGTGAATAGAACGTGAACCTACTTTTCTACCTTTGAAGGTAAATAATATTATCGTTTGCCTCCGAATAAAAAGGCTGTCGCGTGATTTGTCATGAGACATCCTTTTTTGCCTATTTGTTTCCAACAGGTTAGGAGATAATGTGGATTTCCATGTGGCGGTTTCTTTTCAAAAGAATAGAATAAAGAATCGAATAATGTTATACTATTTATTATGCAGGATAATCGTTAATAATAAGGATTATTACGATGATAACGGCACTTTATTGAGATTAGAATCAGACGTTTGATTATTGAACGAATATATATAGTAAGGAGTATACTTCAATGAATAAACAACAGCTGGCTACGAAAATATGGGAATCTGCAAACCGTATGCGGTCGAAAATCGAACCTAATGAATATAAAGACTATATCCTTGGATTTATCTTTTATAAATATTTGTCTGATAAAGAAGAGCAGTGGCTCCTGTCTCAAGAATATACGACAGAAGATATTATAAATTATGTAAACGAAGCCGATACTGATACCGTTTCTAACGTTCAGAAAAATCTCGGGTACTTTATCTCTTATAAAGATCTATTTTCAACTTGGATTCAGATAGGTTCTGATTTTTCTGTAGACAATGTTCGTACCGCTTTATCTTCCTTTACTCGTCTCATTTCTCCTTCTCACAAAAAAGTGTTTTCAGGCATTTTTAATACCCTCGAAACAGGACTTTCCAAATTGGGCGACAATACACAGTCTCAAACCAAATCTGTTCGTGACTTGGTTCATCTTATTGCTGAGATTCCTATGCAGAAAAAACAGGATTATGATGTATTGGGCTTTATTTACGAATTCTTGATCTCAAACTTTGCGGCGAACGCCGGAAAGAAGGCTGGAGAATTTTATACGCCTCATGAAGTTTCTCTCCTCATGTCTGAAATTGTGGCTAATCATCTGAGAGGTAGAGAGAAGATTGATATTTACGATCCGACAAGCGGTTCCGGCAGTCTTCTTATCAACATAGGTCAGACGACAGCAAAATATATGAAAAATAAAAATCGTATTCGCTATTATGCCCAGGAAATCACGCCCAGTACATATAATTTGACCCGGATGAACCTTGTCATGCGCGGTATCTTGCCGGATAATATCTTAACTCGCAGGGGGGATACCCTGGAAGATGACTGGCCATATTTTGAAGATTCCGACCCGGTCGGGACGTATAATCCGCTTTATGTAGATGCCGTTGTTTCTAATCCGCCCTATTCTCAACGCTGGAATCCTTCTGGAAAAGAAAACGATTCCCGCTATTCTCGGTACGGTCTAGCGCCGAAATCTAAAGCCGATTATGCGTTTTTACTGCACGATCTCTATCATCTGAAACCGGATGGCATTATGACCATTGTTTTACCGCATGGAGTACTGTTCCGTGGTGGTGAGGAAGGACAAATCCGTAAAAACCTTATTGAACAGAACAATATCGATGCGATTATCGGACTTCCGGCGGATATCTTCTTCGGCACAGGAATCCCGACCATTATTATGGTGTTACGGCAAAAAAGAGAAAATACGGATGTCCTTATAATCGACGCTTCTAAGGGATTTGTGAAAGACGCTAAAAAGAATAAACTCAGGGATTCTGATATTCGGCGTGTCGTAGATACGGTGAAGGGACGGCTGAGTATAGATAAGTATTCCCGCTTGGTCAGTCGTGATGAAATTAGGGCGAATGACTATAATTTGAATATTCCGCGCTACGTGGATTCTTCGGAAGAGACGGAAAGTTATGATATTTACGCTTCCATGTTTGGCGGAGTTCCTGTGTCTGAACTTGCGGTTTTAAATTCCTATTGGAAAGTCTTTCCCTCGCTTAAGGAAGAACTCTTTACCGGCGATGATGAATATGTTTCTGTGAAGAATGAGGACATTAAAACAACGATTCGGAATAATCTTGATGTTCAGAATTTTCTGGGACGCTTTCACCGTCGATTTGCTGATTTCGGCGAATTCTTGGATAAAAATCTGATTGATCAGGCTTTGGCGCTTTCTATCCCTAAAATGGAGGAACAAATCGCTTCTGACCTATTTCAGCGTTTTTCGGGTGTATCGCTTTTAGATCCTTATCAGGCGTATGAAAGTTTTGAAGAACAGTACAATATAATCTCTGGAGACTTAGAGCTCGTTCAGGCAGAAGGAATGGATACTTTTAAAAAAGTTGATCCCAATATGGTTGTAAAGAAACAAAAAGGCAAAGAAGTTGAGGTGCAAGAGGGCTGGAAAGGGCATGCCCTGGAGTTCGAGTTGGTCCAAGAAGTTTATCTTTCTGAAGAATTGAGTGCATTGACGAAAAAACGCGATGATCTCGCTGAAATTCCCCATGCTTATGAAGAACTGATTGAGACTTTGAGTGAAGAGGATAAAAACACTATTAGCGATGCTTTGAATGAATCAAATGATGAGTTTGTATTCAAGAATATAAAAGGTGTCATAAAAGTACTCAAGGAAGATGAAGCGGACAACAAGGTATTGATTCAAACTCTTAAAAGTGCTCAAAGTTTGAATGACAAGGAAAAAAATCTAAAAAAACAAATCAAAGCAGAAGAAAATTCATTGCATCTTTTGACAAAAGAGACGATTGAAAACTTTTCTGATGAAGATGTACGGCAACTCCTTCATGAAAAATGGGTTACCCCGATTGTAGATAGCATCGCCGCTCTTGCTGATGCCATGATTGACGATTTTACGAAACGAGTGGAGTTATTGGCACAAAAATATTCTGTCACTATGAAAGATATTGAAGACGATATTAGACGTACGGAGAAATTACTGTCTTCTATGCTATCGGATCTTACCGGGTCCGATGCCGATATGGCGGGAATCCGAGAATTGCAAAAATTGATAGGTGGTGAAATAGATGAATAAGAAGAAAAAACCACGCATTCGCTTTAAAGGCTTCACGGATGATTGGGAACAGCGTAAGGTTTCTGATGTAGCAGAAATTTGTGCTGGAGGTACTCCTCGTACCGGAGTGCCTCAGTATTGGTTTCCTAAAGAGACTCCATGGTTGTCTTCTGGAGAAGTCCATAAAAAATATATTACGTTCACTGATAATATGATTTCTAAAGAAGGAATGAATAATTCCAATGCGAAAATGATACCTGTAAATTCGGTTTTAATTGCGTTGGCGGGGCAAGGGAAGACGCGTGGAACTGTTGCAATTAATCGCATTCCGCTTACTACTAACCAATCTATTGCAGCGATGATATTTTCGGAGGATATTATTTCAGAATTTGTGTTTTGTAATCTGGAAAATAGATATGATGAATTGCGAATGATTTCATCTGGAGCTGGGTCACGAGGTGGACTGAACAAGCAGCTTGTCGGTGAAATAGAAATTCCATATGCATCGTGCAAAGAGCAACAGAAAATTGGAGATTTTTTTAAGGTCCTAAACGATCTCATTACCCTTCATCAGCGTAAGTGCGAAAAATTGAAAATTATTAAAAAATCAATGCTCGAAAATTGTTTTCCGAAAAATGGACAAAAAGTGCCGAAAATTAGATTTTCTGGTTTTACGGGCGATTGGGAACAGCGTAAGTTAGGAGATATTACCGAATCATTTGAGTATGGGTTGAATGTGGCTGCAAAAAAATATGATGGACAAAATAAATATCTTCGAATTACGGATATAGATGATTCTACGCATGAGTTCCTTAAGAAAACTTTGACATCTCCAGATACAGACCTTTCTCAAGTAGAAAATTATGTATTGCAAGAAGGCGATGTTCTTTTTGCTCGTACAGGTGCAAGTGTCGGAAAAACTTATATTTATAAGCAATCTGATGGCCTTGTATATTATGCTGGTTTTCTTATTCGAGCAAGAATAAAAAAAGATCATGATTCAAAATTCGTGTTTCAAAATACATTGACATCCGATTACGATAACTATATTCGTATCACTTCTCAGCGTTCGGGGCAGCCTGGGGTCAATGCTCGAGAATATGGTGAATATACTTTAATGACCCCCTCTTTGGCAGAACAACAAAAGATAGGGAAGTATTTTCAAAATATCGATGCGCTTATAACCCTTCATCAGAGTAAGTTGGAAAAACTGCAAAAAATAAAAAAATCTATGCTTGAAAGAATGTTTGTATAGATTTTAGAGAAGTAATTAAGCTGCAGAAATAGAGATATAATGAATAGACTTATTTTCAATTACAGCGTAAGCTGCCTATGCTTATATTTTGAGATATACTGATAATTTTCAATCACGAAATGAAGAAACTATACCTCTATATCTTGGGAACAGCGTAAGCTATATGAGGTCGCTGAGATTATAGGAGGAGGAACACCTAGTACAAATAATTCTGACTATTGGGATGGAGATATAGATTGGTATACTCCAGCTGAAATTGGCGATAAAATATTTGCCAGTGGCAGTATTCGTAAAATTACTGAAGAAGGCTTAAAAAATAGCTCTGCTAAAATTCTGCCAGCGAATAAGACTGTACTATTTACAAGTCGTGCGGGAATCGGAAATATGGCTATCTTACAGCACGCAGGGGCTACTAATCAAGGGTTTCAATCATTGATATGTAATAATGATATAGACCCATATTTTATTTTTTCTATGGGAAATATGATTCAGCATGAGGCGGAACGAGTGGCGGCTGGATCAACATTTGCAGAAATATCTGGAAAGTCCCTCGGAAAATTAAGCTTTTTGATGCCCAAATGGGGAGAACAGCGAAAACTAGGAAAGTTTTTTCAACAGATGGACAATCTCATTACCCTTCATCAGCGAAAGTTAAAAGTTTTCAAAAATAGAGAAATTTATTCCTTAAATATAGTTTGGGAACAGCGTAAGTTATCTGACATTACCTTTTTGTCAGGAAAAAAGAATAGAGATGATCTCCCTTATAAGAGTTATTCAATAACTAATGAAAATGGATTTGTTCCACAGGATGAAAAATTTGAAAATGGTGGGACAATGCGTGAAGCTGATAAAAGAATGTATTATATTGTTTCTCCACATTCTTTTGCATATAATCCAGCAAGAATCAATGTAGGTTCGATTGGCTACCAAAATACATCTGATAACGTAATCGTCAGCTCGCTTTATGAAGTTTTTAAGACCACAGGTGACGTAGATGATCGTTTTCTTTGGCATTGGTTTAAGTCCGATAATTTTCAAAAACTCATAGTTCAGCTACAAGAAGGCGGAGTTCGTCTATACTTTTATTATGATAAGCTTTGCATGGGGAAACTTGCGCTACCTAATCTTGAGGAACAACAGCTGATAGGACATTGTTTAGATAACATCGACAACCTCATTACCCTTCATCAACGAAAGCTAAATTTATGGAAATTTTATAAGAATAGGAGTAAAGTTATGGATGATTTTGATAAAGAAGTAGATTTTGAAGCGGCCTTGATTACTGCATTGCAGCGTTACGGTTGGGGACAGGAAGTCATTAAGTATCCGACAGAAAAAGAATTGATTCAAAACTGGGCGAATATTCTTTTTGAAAACAATCGGAGTATCGACCGCTTGGGTGATTTTCCTCTCGTTCAAGAAGAAATCGATGATCTTCTAGAACAAATCAATCGCCTTCGGACTCCTTTGGCTTTGAACGGCTTCATCAATGGGAAAACCGTATCCATAACTCGAAAAAATCCTAAAGATACCTTGCACTATGGAAAAGAAGTAAGCTTGAAAATCTATGACCCCATGGAAATCGCCGCCTTACAAAGTCGCTACCAGATTGTTCAACAACCTCTATTTGCCCGCCACGAAAAAGTATTGCAAGATCGACGCGGTGACTTGATGTTATTGATTAACGGCATGCCTGTTTTTCATATCGAACTGAAAAAGTCCGGTGTTCCCGTAATTGAAGCGGCCAATCAAATTGAAAAATACGCTCATGAAGGGCTTTTTACGGGCTTTTTCTCCCTTATTCAAATTTTTGTGGCAATGAATCCGAACGAGACGTTGTATTTTTCTAATCCGGGCCCCGATGGACGGTTTAATCCTGATTTTTATTTCCACTGTGCAGATTTGAATAATGATCCTATCAACGATTGGAAGCGTGTTGCTGAGCTGCTTTTATCAATTCCCATGGCTCATCAGTTAGTCGGGTTCTATACCGTTGCAGATGATTCCGATGGTATTTTGAAAGTCATGCGAAGCTACCAATATTATGCTGCCAATAATATTTCTGACCGTGTGACTAAACACGACTGGGAAGAAGGAAATCAGCTTGGCGGTTATATTTGGCATACAACGGGATCCGGCAAGACGATGACCTCCTTTAAATCAGCTCAACTTATCGCAGCTTCGAAAGATGCTGACAAAGTCGTATTCTTGATGGACCGGATTGAACTTGGTACACAGTCTCTCAAGGAATATCGGGCTTTTGCCGATAATGCCGATGACGTACAGGAAACAGAAGATACGGTCACGCTGATCAGCAAACTGAAAAGCAATGATCCTAAAAATACCTTGATTGTTTCTTCCATTCAGAAGATGAGCAATATCAAAGACGATGCAGAAGTTAGCATGAAGGCAAAAGACCTTGAGGCCATGAAATCTAAACGTCTCGTATTTATTATTGATGAATGTCATCGTTCTACCTTTGGCGAAATGCTTTCCACTATTAAGGCGACATTCCCCCATGCGCTCTTTTTCGGTTTTACGGGAACTCCTGTATTCCGTGAAAATGAAAAAGTCATGACGACGACGGCTGATATTTTTGGTGATGAATTGCATCGCTATAGTATTGCCGATGGTATTCGTGATAAAAATGTTCTCGGATTCGACCCCACGATGGTAATGGTCTATAAAGATAACGAGTTGCGAAAGAAAGTTGCCTTGCAGGAATCCGGGGCAAGGTCTGAGGAAGAGGCTGTAACGGACCCGAGTATGAGCAAGAAGTACTATCATTTCATGTCGCCATCTGAAGTGCCCATGGCAGGACAACGACAGGAGGACGGGAAATACTTGAAGGGGATAGAAGACTATGTGGGAGATGAAGCCTGGCAGACCGATGAATATGAATGGGCGATAGTCGATAATATTGCCGAAAACTGGTTGACCCTTTCACGGAATCGTAAATTTCATGCTTTATTTGCTACCAGCAGCATTCCGGAAGCTGTCCGTTACTATCGTAAATTCAGGGAAAAATATCCCAACCTGAAAGTAACCGGGCTTTTTGATCCGACGATTGATAATCAAGGTGGGAAACGTTCGCTTGATAAAGAAGACGGACTAAAAGCGATGCTTGAAGATTATAATGAAACCTTCAGCCAATGTTTCGATATCGGTGGCTATGCTAAATTTAAGAAAGATGTATCGGCAAGATTGGCCCACAAGAAGCCCTATGAACGAGTAGAGCCTGAAATGCAGTTGGATCTGCTGATTGTCGTCAATCAAATGCTGACCGGATTCGACTCTAAGTGGATTAACGTCCTTTATTTGGATAAGGTGTTGGTTTATCAGAATTTAATCCAGGCATTTTCGCGTACCAATCGTCTTTTTAACATCAATGAAAAGCCTTTTGGTTCCATTCGTTATTACCGAATGCCTCATACGATGAAGCGGAATATTGAAGACGCTGTGCAGCTCTATTCCGGCGATCGTCCGCAAGGTCTTTTTGCTGACCATCTGCCTGATAATGTTCGCCATATGAATGCAACTTTTGTAGACATGGTGGATATCTTTAAGAATGCTGATGTCCCAGCTATGGATAAGTTGCCAGAAGATCTTCCTTCAAAAGCTAAATTTGCCAAACTTTTCCGTGAATTTTCTACCTATTTGCAGGCGGCAAGAATTCAGGGCTTTACTTGGGATAAGACGGAATATTCTTCTATCATTGATGCAGAAGACACGAGCAAGGAAGAAATCATTCATCTGTTGCCGACGGAAGAACAGTATAATATCCTCCTTCAGCGGTATAAAGAACTTCGCAAACCTGATGATGGAAATAGAGGAGATGATGATGACATTACCTTCCCCATCGATCCTTATCTCACGGAGCAGAACACCGGGGTTATTGACAACGACTATATGAACTCTCGTTTTGAAAAGTGGAGAAAACAACTGAGCGATCCCAATGCGGATCCGGCTGCTGTAGAAGCAACGCTGACGGAACTCCATAAATCGTTTGCCTTCCTCTCCCAGGAGGAACAAAGGTATGCCAACCTATTTCTTCATGATGTACAGACCGGGGATGTCTGCTTTACGGAAGGCAAGACCTTCAGAGATTATATTGTAGAGTACGCCAGCAATGCAAAGAGACGGCAAGAACGGAGACTTTCTGATTCCCTTGGCTGTTCTGAGGAACTCCTGCAAAAAATGATGGATGCTCATGTAACAAAAGATAATTTGAATGAATACGGGCGGTTTGATGAGTTGAAAGCGACAGTGGTAAGAGAAAAAGCCCAACAGTATTTCACGAAAGTCGATGGGAAGTGCTTACCGCCATTCCGCGTGAACAACCGTGTGGATGAACTACTCACTAAGTTTATCCTTGAAGGCGGGATTGACATTCCTGATCCGGATGAAGAAGAAAAACATAAATAATTAATGCCTCCAATCCTTCATCGGCGTAGGGAGGAGGCACTTATGGCAATCGAAAATAGATCAACAGATTATTTAAAAGATTATTATCGAAACTGGATATCTGTATATAAGGAAGGCGCTATTCGTAGTGTAACCCTTTCTAAGTACCACATGAGCCTTTCTTGGCTGGAGCGGCTGGCTCCAGATCTTAGACTTTGTGATGTGACGCGGGTGGCCTATCAGCAGATCATTAACGAATATGCCAAGGAACATGAACGTCAGACGACTATGGATTTTCATCATCAGTTAAAAGGATCAATCCTTGATGCTGTTGATGAAGGACTTATTCCTCGAGATCCGACCAGAAAAGTTATTATCAAAGGGAAAGCCCAGTCCCAAAAGAAAATCAAATATTTGAATCAGTTTGAACTTCATACGTTATTGAAAAGCCTGAATCTTGGGAATGAAGTTAATTGGGACTGGTTTATCCTTTTGGTTGCCAAGACGGGGATGCGTTTTTCGGAAGCTCTTGCTATCACTCCGGATGACTTTGACTTTGCCCATCAGACTCTTTCTGTGAACAAAACATGGGATTATAAAAATGGGGGAGGTTTTTCGCCTACAAAAAATAAGTCGTCTGTCCGAAAAATACAGATTGATTGGCAAGTAATCATGCAATTTGCCTTTCTTGTCAAAGATATGCCGCCGGATAAACCCATTTTTATCACCAAGAAAAAAGTATATAATTCTACTGTGAATGATATCCTAGAACGTTGCTGTAAGAAACTTGAAATTCCTGTAATATCTGTTCATGGGCTTCGCCATACCCATGCATCTATTCTGCTTTTTGCCGGAGTTTCCATTGCAAGCGTAGCAAGGCGACTTGGTCATGCCAGCATGACGACGACACAGAAAACATATCTACATATTATACAGGAACTTGAAAATCAGGATATAGATCTTATTATGCGATCGTTGTCCAATCTTATGTAACCAGTGAATGAGACTGCGCCGATGGAGGATTTTTATACAGAAAATCGACATGCGGCCTCAGTTAGAAGCAAGTCGATCTAAAAATATAATTTAAGGAGTGATTGTTCAATGCGCGGCCTAAAAATATATTTAGCGGATGGTACTTATGAGGATACCGTTACGATGAGTAGTGATTCATCAAAAATATCCGTTATTCGAGTCAAGAAAGAAAATATACAGGACTATGAAAATGAATTAAATGGGCCGGGTATTTATTTGCTTCTTGTTGAATCCGATGCGGTATATGTTGGACAGACGGGATTGGATACGATTCAAAGAAGAATTTTGAATACTCATTCAGATGATATCGATTCTTCGTGGCATACTGTTTTAGGATTTAAATTTACAGATCTTAATATCAGCAGTAATGAGCTGCAATTTATTGAAAATGCGATGTGTGAATATGTTCATAAGCACTTTAGGAAATGTCTGACTACGAGTCCTAAAAAGATGAATTGTACTAGGGCATTTAGGAAAGACACTATCATCTAAGTGGTGGACAGATACATACTTGCGAAAATTATATTCAAGATATCGAGTTTTACCTGGAACTATTTCCTCATGGAATTTTTGGGCATACTGACAGTGAAACAGATATAGAAATTCTTCATCTTGCAGGTAGACAAGTCGCGGCAACGGCTTATATTACGGGAAATCACTTTGTCGTGTGCAAGGGCTCCGGTTTCAGTGCGGTGGAACGCCCGTCGTGTCCTAATTCTATCCATAACCGCCGAAGAATACTGATTGCTGAGAACAAAATTAAAAACGGATGCTTCGTCGAGGATGTATTTTTTGACAGCCCTTCTACTGCGGCTGCCTGTATAGTCGGAGGAAGTGCGAATGGTCGAATTATGTGGTTATATCCAGATGGACAGAGCATTAAGGACAAGGAATCTCATGAATCCTGAGATAGGTCCTATAACGCGATAGTCTTTTAATACAAAGATTCGTTAAGGATGGATAAGGTTGTCAAAATATCTATGTTGAAACCTTATTCATTGTGTAAGTTGAAATAAAAAGATATGATTAAAAGATTCAGACATTGCAGGACGGTCTCTTTGCAATGTCTGAGTGTTTATTTACTATGTGATTGACCTTTGAAATAAAAATAATCAAAAGGCCTTGCCAAGACGTTGAAGATGAGTTATAATAACAAAGTCGCATGACAAATTATATATGAGGGCGGTTAGCTCAGTTGGTTAGAGTATCTCGTTGACATCGAGGGGGTCGATGGTTCGAATCCATTACCGCCCACCACAGCAAACATATCCGAACATGGCAGGAATGCCGGCTCGGATATGTTTATTTTTTTGCCTAAATTTATGGCCTATTATCTCAATTGCGCCGGGCAAAGATGAATGTCTATTCCTAAATGATATTGGTAAAATTTTCACAAATAGTGTATTCTGTAGTTGTAACTGGGATTGGACGGAATCCGTGGGATCCGTACCGCTAAGGTCTCGGTTACGCATATTTTTAATTTCATAGCATGTCGCTTGGATCGAAAGACTGGGACGAATCTAGTAAACGTAGGCTTTTTATGCGCATTCCCGGGAGGAATGCGCTTTTTTTGAGGGAGTTCATCATGCGTTTAGGTATTATTGGTGCCGGCAGGGTCGGCACTTCTTTTGTTTTAGCCCTGCCTTCAGCCGTTGAAGGTATTCTTTGTTCCACAAAAGAACATACGACGCAGCGGGCGCAGTCCCTTCAGGTCAAGGCTTATACCGACGGGGCAGCCCTTCTTCGCAGTTGTGATGTCCTGCTGCTTACGGTACGTGACGATGTGATCGGGAGCGTTGCCAAGTCTTTGGCTGAGGCCCTTGCCGGTGATGACGGACCGCGTGATGCGTCTGTTCTTCACTGCAGCGGCGCCATGGACTTGTCGCCCCTTGAGCCGCTCTCGGCCCTGGGATTTTCCGTGGGCAGCCTTCATCCCCTGCAGAGCTTTGCCGAGCCGTCGGGAGACTTACTGCGCCATATCTACATGGCCGTCGACGGTGATGACCGGGCCAAAGAGACAGCTCTTGCTCTTGTGCGGGAATTGGACAGCCGGCCTCTCTTTGTGCCGCCGGAAGAACGGGTCCTCTATCACGCCGCTGCTTGTTTTTGTTCTAATTACGTCGTGACGGCTGTGGCTCTCGGCCAGCAGCTGATGCGGCGCTGGACGGAAACGGACGGACAGGCAGCGCAGTCACTGATGCCGCTCCTCAAAGGGACCGTAGAAAACCTCGACCGGACCGATCTTTGGCGGAAGGCTTTGACAGGCCCTGTTTCGCGCGGTGATACGGGTACTGTCGCCAAACACCTGGAAGCCATGCCCAAAGACTTGGTCCACGCTTACTGCGCCTTCAGCAGCGCTGCCGGAGACCTCTCTTTAGAAAACGGAACGATTACGGAAAACCAGTATGAAGTACTGAAACACATCCTTGCGATGGCGGAAGGAGTTCACGAATGAATAAGAAAGTAACCAATCTGACCATCAAGAAAATGAAAGGGGAAGGGACGCCCATTTCCATGATTACGGCCTATGACTATGTCATGGCGCAGAACGTCGACGAAGCCGGCATCGATATGATCCTCGTCGGTGATTCTTTAGGCAACGTCGTCATGGGTCATACGTCGACTCTGCCGGTCACCATGGACGATATGGTCCATCATACGGCAGCTGTCGTCCGCGGGACGAAACGGGCCCTGGTCGTCGCCGACATGCCCTTCATGAGCTATCAGGAAAGCGTCTGCCAGGCCCTTCATAATGCCGGACGGCTGATGAAGGAAACGGGCTGTGATGCCGTAAAATTAGAAGGCGGCGCCAGTGTTTGTGAAGCTGTCAAAGCTATGACCACGGCCGGGATTCCCGTTGTCGGCCACATCGGCCTTACGCCCCAGTCGGTCCATCAGCTCGGCGGCTACCGGGTACAGGGGAAAAATGCCGAAACGGCGAAACGCCTGATCCAGGAAGCTTTGGCTTTGGAAGAAGCCGGTGCCTTTGCCATCGTCTTGGAATGTGTCCCGACGGATATTGCAGCGGAAATCACCAAGGCCTTGAAGCAGGCTGCTACCATCGGCATCGGGGCCGGCAATGTCTGCGACGGTCAGGTCTTGGTCTGCACGGACCTGCTGGGCATGAGCGGCGGTTTCCGTCCGAAATTCGTCAAGACTTATGCCAACCTCCATCAGACCATCGTCGATGCCGTCGGCCAGTACATCAAAGAGGTACAGGATCGGAGCTTCCCCAATGAAGAATACAGTTTTGCTGTCGATCCGGAAGTCGTCAAAGCGATGAAGGAGTAGGATTATTTTCTCAGCCCTTACAGAGCCCTGTCTTTTCTGACGGGGCTTTTTGCGTTTTTTCATCGTCCTGAAAAAAGCCTTGCAATACTTGCATGAAGCGGCTTTGGGCCGTTGATTGCGATTGACTTGCGTATGTAATCATTGTACAATAATCTAAAGAAAAGGAAGCGAACAACAGAGGTCGTTTGTCCGAACGCACGCGTACTGCCTGCTCGACGAAAGGGGCGGGCTGCGGCGTTTTTTTCTTAATCGACCTATATATCTATAGGAGGCTATGCTTCATGAGGCATGATCTACGCGACGTATGTATGCAGATACGGCGGGATACTGTGCGGTCTATTTACCGTGCCGGCTCCGGCCATCCCGGCAGTTCCTTATCGGCTGTCGAAATTATGGCCACGCTCTATTTTACCGATATATTCACGTGTTTTCCCGACAGGCCCCATGCGCCGGAGCGGGATCGTTTCGTCTTGTCGAAGGGCCATGCGGCGCCGGCTTTTTACAGCACCCTGGCTCATAAAGGCTATTTCCCTCTGGAATGGCTCGATACGCTGCGGACGGTAGGGAGTCCTCTTCAGGGCCATCCAAACCTGCAGAAGCTGCCCTGTCTCGACTGCGCCGTCGGCTCTTTGGGGCAAGGTCTGTCCATTGCCAACGGCATGGCTTTGGGCCTCAAGCTGAAGAAACAGTCTCATCAGGTGTTCTGTCTCATCGGCGACGGGGAACAGCAGGAAGGACAGGTCTGGGAAGCGGCGGCCTTTGCCGGTCAACATCATCTGGACAATGTCTGTCTCATCGTCGACTGCAACGGCCTGCAGCTCGTCGACTCTATGGCCACCATCAAGGATATGAAACCGATGGATGCCAAGTGGGAAAGCTTCGGCTGGCACGTCCTTCACGTCGACGGCCACGATACGGATGCCCTCTATGACGCCTACGGGGCGGCCAAAGCCCGCACGGATAAACCGACGGTCATCCTGGCCAAGACGGTCAAGGGCAAGGGCGTCTCTTATATGGAAAACCAGGCCGAATGGCACGGTGCTGCACCGGATGAAGCGCAGTATGCTCAGGCTATGAAAGAATTGACAACGGAGGTGCAGTCATGAACCGGGTACCTATGCGCGACGGCTATGGCAAGGCCCTCTTAGAATTATGCCGCCTTCACGACGATGTGATGGTCCTCGATGCCGACGTCGCCAAGTCGACGCGGACCGAATGGATTCGCCAGGAATTTCCTGATAAATATATCAATGTCGGCATATCGGAACAAGATCTGGTCGGCACGGCAGCCGGCCTGTCCCTGACGGGCTTCGTGCCCTTTGTCTCGACGTACGGCGTCTTTTTGACCGGCCGCGGCTGGGGACAGATCCGCAACACGGTCTGCTACAATAACCTCAACGTCAAGCTCGGCGGGGCTCATGCCGGTATTTCCGTCGGTCCTGACGGGGCGACTCATCAGGCTCTGGAGGATATCGCCCTCATGCGGACGATCCCCAATATGACGGTCATCACGCCCTGTGACTGGTGGGAGACCTATAAGGCGACCCTTGCCGTCTATGACCTCAAAGGCCCGTCGTACGTCCGCTTCGGCCGTAATCCGGCACCGGTCATTACTCGTGAAGACACGCCTTTTGACCTCTATAAGGCCGCCGTCTTCCGCGACGGCAGGGATGTGACCCTCTTTGCCAACGGCCTCATGGTCCATGAAGCCCTGACGGCAGCCGAAGCTCTTGAAAGGGAAGGGATTTCGGCCCGCGTCGTAAACGTCCGCATCGTAAAGCCCCTCGACCTCGATACGATCTGTACCTGTGCTGCCGAAACGGGGGCAGCCGTCGTCTGTGAGGAACACCAGATCATGGGCGGCCTCGGCGGTGCCATCTGCGAAGCCTTGGCCCAGCACCATCCCATTCCCGTCGAATTGGTCGGCATTCAGGACCGCTTCGGCGAATCGGGAGAACCGGATGATTTATTGAAGGCCTATAATTTATCGGCTGAAGACGTCGTCGCTGCTGTCCGGAAAGTTATGAAAAGAAAATAATGACCAAGCTGCTCATCCTGTATGAATCGGGAGAGCAGCTTTTTTCAAATCCGGCATAAGTAAAGGGCTGTCATGCTAAGTTTGAATAGTATTTTGAAGAGCATGCAAAATCGGTAATTGATTGTCTCTTTTTGGCTAACTGATGTATAATAGACATAACATTTTTTTGGAGGCGAGTTATTTTGTACACGAAAGCGTTGTTGACAGACCTGTATCAGTTGACGATGATGCAGGGCTTATTTTTTGAAGGCAAGCACGAGCAGCAGTGCGTGTTTGACCGCTATTATCGGAACAATCCTTTTAAAGGGGGCTATACGGTCGTCGCCGGCTTGGAACACCTCATCGACTACGTCGAAAACATCCACTTCAGTGACGATGACTTGGCGTACTTGAAGAGCACCGGCTTTTTCCGTCAGGAATTCCTGGACTATTTGAAAAAGCTGCGCTTTACCGGTGATATTTACGCCATGCCCGAAGGCACTGTCGCCTTCCCGCAGGAAGTCCTCCTTCGCGTCGAAACGAAGAAGGATGAAGCGCTGCTGTTAGAAACGTGCATGTCTATGATTATGAACCATGAAAGCCTCATTGCCACTAAAGCTCGCCGCGTCCGGACTGTCGCCGGCAATGACAATCTCATGGAATTCGGCCTGCGCCGCGCCCAAGGGAAATCGGCCGGTGTCTACGGTGCCCGTTCGGCTATGATCGGCGGTTTTAACGGGACCAGCAACGTCCTGGCCGGGGCCAAATTCGGCATGCCCGTCTTAGGGACCATGGCTCACAGCTGGGTCATGAGCTTCTCGTCGGAACTGGAAGCGTTCCGTCATTATGCTCAGCAGTATCCCAACAACCTCATCTTGTTGGCCGATACTTATAATACGTTGAAACAGGGCGTTCCCGACGCCATTACCATTTTCAAGGAAATGAAGGCTGCCGGCACCTTGCCTAAGGTCTATGGCATCCGCCTCGACAGCGGCGACTTGGCTTATCTTTCCAAGGAAGCCCACAAGATGTTTACCGCTGCCGGTTTTCCCGACGCCATCATCGCGGCCTCGAACGACCTCGATGAAAACCTCATTTCGGAATTAAAAGCCCAGGGCTGTGCCATCAATTCCTGGGGCGTCGGCACCAATTTGATCACGGCTAAGGACAGCCCGTCGCTGGGCGGCGTCTTCAAGCTCGTCGGCCAGTATGACGACGGCAAGTTCGTACCCAAGATCAAGATGAGCGACAATGCCGAAAAAATTTCCAATCCGGGCCTCAAGAACGTCCTTCGCGTCTATGACAAGAAGACGGGCAAGATGAAGGCCGACATCATCATCCTCGAAGGGGAAAGCATCGATGAATCGAAGGACTTGCTCTTAAAGAGCGACAAGGCTCCGTGGCGTTTCCGGACGATTCCGGCCGGTACTTACCGGATCCAGGAAATGCTCATTCCTATTTTTAAAAAGGGTGAATTAGTTTACAAGAAACCGGATCTCAAGACAATCATGACCTATGCCGACGAACAGATTCAGACCTTGTGGCCTGAATACCTGCGTCTGGTCAATCCGGAAGAAATGTGGGTCCAGCGCAGCAGCAAGCTGTCGGCCCTGCGTGATGCCGTGTTGAAAGAAGAATCGGCTCATTTCTTCTAAGCCGGCCATTGAGGGGGAGATGGCCAAACAGGGAGGCTCTTTCTGCGCTCTTGTCTGCGGCGGCTTTACAGGCCCTGCGGGAAGAGGGGAGAAGGTGCCTTTTCTGCACTATTGTATAAGGGGGAATCTTTAATGATTTCAACAGATACGCGCAAGAAATATGAAAAGCTTCAAGATATATTGAAATCGCTGGGAAGCGTCGTCGTCGGTTTTTCCGGCGGCGTGGACAGTACTTTCTTGACCTATGCCGCCCATGAAGTGCTGGGCGATAAGGTCCTGGCCATTACGGCCGTATCGGCAACCCTGCCGGGGAGTGAAGCGGCTGACGCCAAGGCTATGGCTGAATTTATCGGCGTCGAGCACCGCCTGGTCAATTCGACGGAGTTTGATGATCCGCAGTTCGTGGCCAATCCGCCGGAACGCTGCTATTACTGCAAGAAGATCCGTTTTACGGCTCTGGTAAACCTCGCTAAGGCCGAAGGCTATCAGTGGGTCATCGACGGCGGCAACGTCGACGATCTCGGCGATTATCGGCCGGGCATGAAGGCCTTGGAAGAACTGTCCGATTCCGTCCGCAGCCCCATGATTGAAGCCGGCTTGAATAAGGCCGATATCCGGGCCCTGTCCAAAGAATTCGGCCTTCAGACCTGGAATAAGCAGAGTGCCGCCTGCCTTGCCAGCCGCGTTCCCTACGGCGTCCGCCTGACGCCTCATTTGCTGGCTCAGATCGATGCTGCCGAAGCGGCCGTCGCCCCTTATGTCCAAGGGTCGCTGCGCGTCCGCTATCACGGTGACGTGGCCCGCATCGAAGTGGGCTTAGACGAGATCCCGTCGGTCCTGGCGCACCGGGAAGAGATCGTTCGGGCCATCAAGGATACGGGCTTTTCCTACGTAACCCTTGATCTCGGCGGCTATGAAATGGGAAGTCTCAATGACGTAATCGATACCGATGAGGAAGAAAAGTGATATGGCTATTTCTAAGAAAATAAAAGATGAAATGCTCCAGCGGTTTCAGGATCAGTACGGCATCATGAAGCCGGCCCTGCATTATAATTCGCCTTTTGAACTGATGATTGCCGTCATCTTGTCGGCCCAGTGCACGGACGAACGGGTCAATATCGTGACCGCCGGCTTGTTCCCTGAATACAATACGCCCGATAAGATGCTGTCCCTCGGCCTCGACGGGCTGGAAGAAAAGATTCGGACCTGCGGCCTCTATCACAGCAAGGCCAAGAATATTCTGGCCAACTGTGCCATCCTCTGCGAAGACTATGGCGGCGAAGTGCCTCAGTCCTTTGAAGAATTGGTGAAACTGCCCGGCGTCGGCCGCAAGACGGCCAATGTCTTGGTCAGTGTCTTGTTCGACATTCCGGCCATTGCCGTCGATACCCATGTCTTCCGCGTATCCAATCGCCTTCAATTGGCCAAGGGCAAGACGCCCCTTGAAGTCGAGAAGGGGCTGCAGAAAGCCATTCCCAAGGAATGGTGGAGCCGGGCTCATCACTGGCTCATCTGGCACGGACGCCGGATCTGCAAGGCCCGAAAGCCCTTGTGTGACGATTGTTTCCTGGCCGATTTATGCCCGGGAAATCAAAATAAGCCGTCTAAAAAGTGATTTTGTTAAAAAGTTGTTGACAAACAGCGAAAAGTTTTATAAAATACTAGCAATACATAAAATTACATAACCGCAATATCCAGAGCAGCTGAGGGATGGGCCCGATGACGCTGCGGCAACCTGCCAATGGTAAGGTGCCAATTCCTACAGGCTATTCCTGAAAGATATGATGACGATTTGAGGCGCAGCTTGAAGGCAGCGCCTCTTTTTTATGTAGTTCGCACTTATTTTTATTATGGGGTTGGGGGGACTTTTTATGAATGATTCTTCGAGCAGACAGACGATTAAGAAACGGGATGTGGTGATCCTGGGATTTGCCTTCTTTGCGACCTATTTCGGCGCCGGCAATCTTATTTTTCCGCCGCACTTGGGCTTAAACAGCGGCAGTGATTTCTTGTCCGGCTTGGCCGGGTTGACCTTGTCCGGTATTTTTCTGCCGATTTTTACGCTCATCGTCATCGGACTCAACGGTGACGTCCATGCGATTACGGAAAAGGTCGGGAAATATACGTACCGCATTCTCTTGGCAGCGCTGATGCTGGTCTGCACCTTCGTTTCCATTCCGCGGACGGCGGCTACGGCCATCCAGCTCGGCGTTCAGGGCAATTTCCCGGCAGCACCGATGATTCCTTTGGTCGTCTTATATTTCCTGCTCTGCTACTTCTTCGTCGCCGATCCTCATAATGTCATGGACCGCATGGGTAAGTATCTGACGCCGGCTTTGGCCTTCATCTTGGTCGCTGTCGCCGTCGTGGGCGTCTTCTTTCCCTTGGGAACTCCGGCAGAACCGGCAGCCGATAATCCCTTTGTCAATGCCTTCCTCGGCGGCTACAATACGGGCGACGTCTTAGTCAGCTTCATCATGGCAGCCGTCTTCATCAGCTCCATTCACGGCAAGGGCTATACGGAAGTGGGCCAGCGCAATAAAGTCCTCATCTACTGCGGTATCGTATCTTTTATCTTACTGTTCGTCATTTACGGCAGCCTGCTCTACATGGGGGCCAGCGTCAGCCAATATTATCCTCAGACCGTCGGCCGGGCTGAGCTCTTGGTGGCCATCATCCACCGCATCGGCTCCTGGGTCATGATTCCCATGGGCATCGCTGTCGTCCTGGCCTGCCTGACGACGGCCATCGGCCAGATCGCCGCTGTTGCCGAATTTACCAGCACGACTGTCGGCAACCGCATCAGTTATAAACAGGCTGCCGTCGCCTGCTCGCTCCTGTCGGCGTTGACGGCCTTCCTCGGCGTCGACGGCATCGTTACCTATATCGGCTGGATCTTCGGCGTCGCCTATCCGCCGTGCCTGGCCCTGTTGGTCCTGGGCATCGTCGGGCCCTTGCTGCCCAATCAGGGGGGCTATAAGGGTGCCGTCTACTTGGTCACCCTCTTCGCCTGCCTGGAATCCCTGCCGGGACTGAGCGGTCTGGCCTTTGCGAAAGCCATCGTCGCCGCTGTTCCTTTGTCGGCCTATGGTTTCGGCTGGATCATTCCCTTTGTAGTCGGCCTTCTGGGCGGTTCGATCCTGGGGCATTTTACGTCGCCGTCGGAGGCGTTTGAAGTCGAAGCAAAATAACAGTAAAGGCATTGTACCAAGATTTTTCATAATACAATGCCTTTTTAGTTGCATAATAAAGAATTTCTATCTATAATGATAACATAATTCAAAACAAAGGAGGTTTTTTTCATGGAGTTGAAAAAGTTGTATATTGATGGCCAGTGGGTAGCCCCCTTGTCTGGTCAGTACATTGACGTACAAAATCCGGCGACGAAGGAAATCTACGCTACCGTTGCCGCTGCCGGTGCAGAAGATGTCGCTGCTGCCGCTGCTGCTGCAGCCAAAGCTTTTCCTGCATGGTCGGCAAGACCGATTGAAGAACGAATTGACCTTATGAAAAAGCTGCTGAAAGAGCTCATTCAGTTAGAACCCCAGATGGCTGATGCCGTCGTCAATGAGCTGGGCATACCGGTCTCCTTTGCCAAGACCAACCATATCGGCTATCAGCTCGTGCGGATTCAGTCCTACATCGATTTGGCACCGAAGCTGCCCTTAGTCGAAAAATTGCCTCAATCCGTTATCTACCGTCGTCCCTTAGGGGTCATCGGCTGCATCACGCCGTGGAACTATCCTTTGGGCCAGATTGTTCAAAAAGTCGTTCCGGCTCTCTTGGTCGGTGCAACCGTCGTCTTGAAGCCGAGCCAGCACACGCCGGTAACGGCCTATTATTTGGCGGACGCTATGGACCGCGTGGGCTTCCCGAAAGGTGTCTTCAATCTCCTGCCGGGCCGCGGAAGCCAGGTCGGCAACGCCATCTGCGACGATCCTAATATCGCCATGGTATCCTTTACGGGTTCGACGGCAGCCGGAATCAAAGTATCCCAGCGTGCCTTGGGTTCGCTGAAGCGCATCACTATGGAACTGGGCGGCAAGTCGCCGTTCATCCTCCTGCCGGGCGCTGACTATGAAAAAGCTGTCCGCATGTGCTTCAATTCGCTCCTGCTCAACAGCGGCCAGACCTGCTCGGCGCTGTCGCGTCTGATCATTCCTAAGGAAGACAAGGAAAAAATTGAACAGATCCTGGTCAAGGTCCTGCCGGAATACGTCGTCGGAGATCCGACCTTGGAAACGACAAAAATTGGTTCCGTTGCTTCGGAAGAACAGTGGAATATCGTCGATTCCTATATTGCCAAGGGCATCGAAGAAGGGGCTACGGTCCTGGCAGGCGGCCGGCCTGAACCGCCTGAAAAAGGCTACTTCATCAATCCGACCATCTTCACCGATGTGACCAAGGATATGACCATTGCTCAGAAGGAAATCTTCGGTCCTGTCCTCTGCGTCCTCACTTATGACAGTGTCGACCAAGCCTTGGAAATTGCCAACGCTACCCGATACGGCCTCAACGGCGCCGTCTGGGGTCCCAATAAGGAAGAAGCCAGCAAGGTTGCTGAAGGCATCTTGTCGGGCAACGTCTACGTCAACGACAGCCCGCGCGACGTCACGGCTCCCTTTGGCGGCTTTAAGGACAGCGGCATCGGCCGTGAAGGCGGCCAGGACGGGATGCTCGAATTTACGGAACCGCAGGCCATTTTTAACGCATAAACCATTATAGAGGAGTTATTTGATATGAATTTTGATGAACAAGCCATGAAGATCCGCCGAGGAAACCACGGCATTCTTGACACCTTTCCCCATGCCGTCTTGAAGACCAATGACGACCTCAGTGTTCTCTACACGCCGGGCGTTGCCCAGCCGTGCCGGGAGATCACCAAAGATCCGGATCTGTCCTTTGATCTGACCTGCCGGGGAAATATGATTGCCGTCGTATCGGACGGGACCCGCGTCCTCGGATTGGGGGATATCGGCCCGGAAGCAGCCATGCCGGTCATGGAAGGGAAATCCATCCTGTTCAAGGTCTTTGGCGGCGTCAATGCCGTTCCCATCTGCCTGGACACGAAGGATCCCAAGGAGTTCATCGAAACGGTCAAGCGGCTGCAGCCGTCTTTTGCCGGCATCAATTTGGAAGATATCTCCTCTCCTAAATGCTATGAAATCGAAGAAACGCTGAAGCGGGAGATGAATATCCCCGTCTTCCACGACGACCAGCACGGTACGGCCATCGCCGCCTTAGCCGGCGTCATCGGCGCCCTGCGCTATGTCAAGAAGGACCTCAAGACGGCCCGCATCGTCATCAACGGTGCCGGTGCTGCCGGTGCTTCCATCGGCCGCCTCTTGGTTCGTGCCGGTGCCGGCGACGTCACCATGGTCGACCGTCCGGGCATCCTCTATGCCGGCATGGAAGGCCTCAATCCCGTCCAGGCTGCGCTGGCAGAGGTGACCAATAAGGCGAAGAAGCAGGGGACCCTGGCCGATGCCGTTAAAGGCGCCGACCTGCTCCTCGGCGTTTCGGCTCCGCATATTTTCACCAAGGAGCTCATCGGATCCATGGCTTCCGATGCCGTCGTCTTTGCCATGGCCAACCCCATTCCCGAAACGGACTACGCGTCGGCCAAAGAAGCCGGTGCCAAAGTCGTCGGTACGGGTCGGTCCGATGCGCCGAACCAGATCAACAACGTCATGGTATTCCCGGGGATCTTCCGCGGGGCCATGGCCGTCCGGGCCCGCAGCATCAACGAAGACATGAAGCTGGCCGCAGCCTATGCCATTGCGTCCCTGGTTTCGGACGACGAACTGGCTGAAGACCACGTCATCCCCAATGCCTTCGACGAACGGGTAGCTCCGGCTGTGTCGGCAGCTGTCGCTAAAGCGGCTATGGACAGCGGCGTTGCCCGCATCAAGCGCGACCCTGAAGACATCCGCCGGGAAGCGGCTGAAACGATTGCCAAATTCCGCGCCGTGTCTGAATCGGTCAATGATAAATAAATACGTATGATAGTAAAATCCGTCCTTTGAGGCCCTGCCTTGGGGACGGATTTTTGCTTGTCGTGAGTTACTGTTTTGTCGAAGCGATTCACCTTTTATTGTCATGACAGTAGTATTGTCAAAATTCAGTCAATAGGGTATAATTGGTGTAAATAAAAAGTGATCGTCAGCCTTCGGGACTGGCGGATTGAACGGGACTTGTCCGAAGGGCGGTCCCGTTTCCCTGAAAGGATGAAAACCTGTGTACATTGAAGATGAGATAGCTGCCCTGAAAAAGGAAAAAGAGGCCATTATCCTCGCCCATTATTACGTTCCCGACGAGGTCCAGGCCTATGCCGACTACGTCGGTGATTCTTTCGGTTTGGCTAAGAAGGCCGTCGAAACGGAGGCCAAAGTCATCGTCTTTGCCGGCGTCGACTTTATGGGCGAGAGCGCCAAGATGCTCAATCCCGACAAGAAAGTCCTCATGCCCGATGCCACGGCGACCTGTCCCATGGCCCACATGGCCGACACGGCGACCATTGAAAAGGCCCGGGCTCAGTACGACGATTTGGCCGTCGTCTGTTACGTCAATTCGACGGCTGCCGTAAAGGCTGCGTCCGACGTCTGCGTCACGTCGTCCAATGCCGTCAAGATCGTGAAGAAACTTCCGCAGAAGAATATCTTTTTTACGCCCGATAAAAATCTGGGCCACTACGTTTCGACTCAGGTGCCGGACAAGCATTTCATTCTCAACCAGGGCTTTTGTCCCCGCCACGATACGGTCGATCCGGACTACGTAAAGAAAGTACAGGCCGCTCATCCCAAGGCCTTGTTCCTGGCCCATCCCGAATGCCGCAAAGAGGTTCTGGCCCTGGCCGATTACGTCGGCAGCACGTCGGGCATCATCGACTACGCCGGCTCGTCAGACGCCAAGGAATTCATCATCGGCACCGAAGGAGGCGTCTTTTATGAGTTGGAAACGCGCAACCCCGACAAGGTTTTTTATCCGGCCATGGAAGAGGCGTACTGCATCAATATGAAGAAGGTAACCTTGGAAAAGGTCCGCGACTGCCTTCGTGACGAGACCAACGAAGTCTTTGTCGATTCCAAGATTGCAGGTCAGGCCGTTCGCGCTTTGGAACGGATGCTGGCCTTAGCTGAATAGAAGAAGGTAGATGTCATGGAAACAGAAAAAACAGATGTTGTCATCGTCGGTACCGGCGCCAGCGGCCTCTTTGCCGCCCTCCACGTACCCCGTGACAAAAAGGTCCTCATGATTACGAAAGATGACGTGGAAAACAGCGATTCCTTCCTGGCTCAGGGCGGAATCTGCGTCCTCCACGATGCCAATGATTACGACAGCTTTATGGAAGATACCCTGCGGGCCGGCCACTATGAAAATCGCCGCGAATCGGTGGACATCATGATTCGCTCGTCGCGGCGCATCATCGACGAACTGGTCGGCTACGGCGTTGACTTTGCCCGAAAGGCCGACGGTTCTTTCGACTATACCCGCGAAGGCTGTCATTCCCGGCCGCGGATACTCTTTCATAAGGATATTACAGGGAAGGAAATCACCAGCCGTCTCTTGGCCGCCGTTCGGAAACTGCCCAACGTGACCATCTGCGACTACACGACTATGGTCGACATCGTAACTGACGGCAATACCTGTCTCGGCATTTTGGTTCGCGACCGTGAAGGGGCCTACCGGGCCATTGAAGCCGGCAATACGATTTTGGCCAGCGGCGGTATCGGCGGCCTTTACGACCACTCGACGAATTTCCCGCACCTTACAGGCGATGCTTTGGCCATTGCCCTGCGCCACGGCGTGGCCTTGGAAAATATCGATTACGTCCAGATTCACCCGACGTCCCTCTATTCGTCCCGTCCGGGCCGGAGTTTCCTCATCTCCGAATCGGTCCGCGGCGAAGGGGCTAAACTGCGGGGCAAAGACGGCCGGCGCTTTGCCAATGAAGTCCTGCCTCGGGATTTGATGACGGCAGCCATTCGCAAGCAGATGGAAAAGGATCAGACGCCCTTCGTCTGGCTGGATATGACCGGTCTCGGCAAGGACGTCATCGAATGTCATTTCCCCAATATTTATGAACGCTGCCTGGAAGACGGCATCGATGCCACCGTCGACTGGGTCCCGGTTACGCCGGCTCAGCACTACTTCATGGGCGGCATCCACGTCGACGGCCACAGCCGGACGACGATGGAACACCTTTACGCCGTCGGCGAAACGAGCTGCAACGGCGTTCACGGCCGCAACCGATTGGCCAGCAATTCTCTCTTGGAAAGCCTGGTCTTCGGCAAACGGGCGGCCCTTCACCTGTCGGAAGGGGAGGGGGCAGACGACCACGGCGCCTTCAGCCGTGCCGCTGTCAAGGCTGCGGATTACATCTGCCGCAACGAAGCCGTCCTGGCCGAATCGTATCGGCAGTCGATCTTAGGGGAAATGGAAAGGGAGAAAAAGAGTCATGAACAAAGTAACCATGAAATTGCAGGCTGATCCCTTGATCTTACAGGCCCTGCAGGAAGATATTACCAGCGAAGACGTGACGACCAACGCCATCCTGCCCGAAGACGGAATGGGGCAGGCCGAACTCCTGGCCAAGGCCGACGGCGTCATTGCCGGCCTTTCTGTCTTCGCCCGGGCCTTCACGCTCTTAGATGAAGAGGTTCAGGTTCATTTTACCGTGAAAGACGGCGACACGGTTCACAAGGGCCAGAAGCTGGCCGACGTGACGGGCAGCATGCGTTCCATCTTATCGGCCGAACGGGTAGGCCTCAACTATTTGCAGCGCATGAGCGGCATCGCCACCTACACCCGGCAGATTGCGAAACTCTTGGAAGGCAGCAGCATTAAACTGGTCGACACGCGCAAGACGACGCCTAATATGCGGGTCTTTGAAAAGTATGCCGTCACTGTCGGCGGCGGGGGCAACCATCGTTATAACCTGTCTGACGGCATCCTCTTGAAGGACAATCACATCGGCGCTGCCGGCGGCGTCAAGAGAGCCATTGCCATGGCTAAGGCCTATGCGCCCTTCGTCCGCAAGATCGAAGTGGAAACGGAGACCCTGGACATGGTCCGCGAAGCCGTCGAAGCCGGTGCCGACATCATCATGCTGGACAATATGAGCCACGATATGATGAAGGAAGCCGTGGCCCTCATCGCCGGCCGGGCTGAAACGGAATGCTCGGGCAATGTGACCAAGGAAAATATTGCGGCCCTGGCCGATATCGGCGTCGACTATATTTCCAGCGGAGCCCTGACTCATTCTGCGCCCATCCTCGATTTATCCCTTAAAAATCTGCGTCCCCTTTAGTTCGATCGCCTTTCTTTTTCGGACTGAAATGATGAGAAAAAATAATAGAACACGTGTTTGACAAAAGGCCTCTGGATTTCTATACTAGTAAATAACAGTGTAGAAAGAAAGAGGCTTATTGTCATATGAATATAAAAGAAGAAAATTGGAGTTCTTTACTGCTCGACTGGTTTGACGTCCATGGGAGAGAACTGCCCTGGCGCGATGAATCGCCGCGGGACCCTTACAAGGTCTGGGTGTCGGAAATCATGCTGCAGCAGACGAAGGTAGAAACGGTCCGTCCCTATTACGACAGCTGGATGGAACGGTTCCCCAATATCAAGAGTCTGGCCTCGGCTTCGCAGGACGATGTACTGCGCCAGTGGCAGGGCCTCGGTTATTATTCCCGGGCCCGAAATCTTCATGAAGCCGTTCAGGAAGTACAGGCAAAATATGGCGGCCGCGTACCGGATACGAAGAAGGAAGTACGGGCTTTGAAAGGCGTTGGTGATTATACTGCCGGCGCTATTTTAAGCTTAGCCTACGGGAAGAAGGAAGCCGCTGTCGACGGCAACGTCCTGCGTATTTTTGCCCGCCTTTACGATATTGAAGAAAACGTCTTGTCGACGGCGGTCAAGAAGAAAGTGGCTGCATTGGTCGAAGGCCAACTGCCTGACGGCCGGGCCGGCGCCTTCAACGAAGCCCTCATGGATTTGGGGGCCACGATCTGCATTCCCAAGCATCCCCGCTGTGAAGACTGCCCCTTAGAAGGCATCTGCCTGGCTCATGCCGAGGGCAGGGAAGGCGATCTGCCTCGGAGGGAGGTCAAGAAAAAAGCGCCTGTCGAAAAGATTACCGTCGTCGTTCCTCGTCACGGGACGAAGTGGCTCGTCCATCGCCGGCCGCCCAAGGGCCTTCTGGCCTCGATGTGGGAATTCCCCAATGCGCCGGGAACGGGGCAGGACGGCATTGAAGCCGTTCGCAGCCTGCTGGCCGAAAAGGGCCTCACCGTTTCTGTCGACGACAGTCCGGCCGGGACGCTGAAAAGCATTTTTTCTCATAAGGTCTGGCAGCTCACCGTCTATGAAGGCGAGCTGACCGACGGAAATATCAAAGAAGAGGAGAACTGGCAGTGGATTGACCGCAGCGACTACGATGCCCTGCCTTGGGCCGGCCCGCACGGCAAGATCACGGCTATGGTATAAGCTATGAAGGGAACTTTTTTAATCACGTTCATGATCTTTGCGTCCTGCGTCTGTGTCCTGGCGTCGCTTTTGTGGGACTACGTCTTCCGCTCAGGTCACCGCAAGGCTTTGCTCTTAGGGTCGCTGGTGCTGACCATCCTGTCGGCTGCCGGCCTCAATTACTATGAAAATGCCTTTCCCGGCCTGGTCTTGTCCGGCTGGGACGGCTTATACGACTGGAAAGGGATAGCCGCCCTCATTTGGCTGCTGGCCTTTTTCTTGGCCCTGCCCTGTCTCATCGTCGTTGCCCTGGCCACGGCGGTCCACCGCTTTTGGCATCGCAAGGATGTGCCGGCTCCCAGGGGGATGACTCGGCGGACCTTCGTCAAGGGCCTGGCTGCCGTCATTCCGGCCGCTGCCTTTGCGACCAGCGGTGCCGGCAATATCCTCGGCGAAAGCGACTTGGATACGACGTATCACGTCTTAACTTACAAAAATTTGCCGGATTATCTCGACGGCTATAAAATCGGTCAGCTCTCAGATTTGCACATGGGGCTCTTTTTTAGTCCCCGGCGCCTTCAGGAATCGATCGACGCCGTTGCCGAAAAAGGTGTGAACCGGCTGGAACTTACGGGCGATCTCATCGATGAGATCGTCCTTCTGCCCAAAGCCAGGGATATCATTGCCGCCAATGCTCACCGCTTTCCCGACGGCATCGATTTCTGCTACGGCAATCACGAATATTACCGCAGTTTTTCGGCCATTACGGCCATGCTCGAAGATACGCCGGTCCGCATCCTGCGCAATGCGTCCTTTGAAGCCAGCCCCGGCTACGGCCAAGGATTGAAGGGGAGGCGGGGCAGCGACGGCCGGCCCTTCTACATTGCCGGTACGGACTACAGTTTTGCCCAAGGGGAAGAAGCCTTTGCCAAACAGCGGGAGGATTACGTCAGCCAGACCTTGGACGGCGTCCCCGACGATGCCTTCGTCGTCATGCTGGCCCACCATTCGGCCTTCATCGACGAAGCTTTTGAACGGCAGATTCCCTTGACCTTGTGCGGCCATACCCACGGGGCTCAGTTTGCCCCCATCGGCCCCTTGGTCACGGCTGTCGGCTTTAAATACCTGCGCGGTATGTTCCGTAAGGGAGAAAGCCGGGGCTACGTCAACCGCGGTACCGGCCACTGGCTGCCTTTCCGCGTCCTTTGTTCCCGCGAAGCCAGTGTCTTTGAATTACGAAAACAAGCATAGAGGATGATATAGATTATGATGATCAACGCAGCAGTGCTCCATATTTTTGATTTCAATACCAACGTCTGCATCGTGTCGCAAAAGGCCCTCGATTTCAGCAGCGACGTCGTCTATGAATACGTCAATAAAAGGCTGAGCCGGATCCTCGGCGATGCGTCCCAACAGACGGGCGTCTTCTATGCCACCAGTGCCTTTCAGCCCAAGCTCCAGGCCTTAATAGACGGCAGCCTGACCTTTGACGAACTGGCGGCCGACACGGCACGCAGCCTCTATCAGCTCGTAGCTCACTGCGATGAGCCCGAGTCGACGGACCTCTTGGTCATCGACTTTCAGGATGACGACGACGTCCGCAATATCGCCGTCCTCATGCTGGACAATAAGACGGCCTATACCCATCAGATCCTCGACGACGAAGGGACGGTCTACAACAAGCTCATCAAGCATTACGCCATCCTGCCCGGTATGGCCCAGAAGGCCGAAGCCTATGCCCTCATCCGGCTCAGTGACTTTTCCATTCACTTCGTCGACAAGAAGCGCAAGATGGACGGCGAAGATGTCTACCTCCTGCCGGACCGCCTGCTCCAATGCACGTCGGTCATTTCCAGTAAGGAAGCCGTCAAGGTCATCAGCAAGATCGCCGAAAAAGTCGCCGAAGATCATGGTGCCAGCACGGTCGAAGCCCTGTCTAAGACCAAGAGTTATTTAGTGGAAAATGCAGAAAAAGCCGACTCCTTCTCGCCGCAGGAAGTAGGGGCCGACGTCTTCGGCAGCTCGCCGGCCATGGCTCAGGAATTTCAGCAGCAAGTAGCTGAAGCCAAACTGCCCGACGTCGTCGCTATCGAAAAGGAATATGCGCAAAAGGCCGGCCGCAGCCATAAGATCAAGACCGATACGGGCATTGAAATTACCTTCCCGTCAGAATACATCGAAAATACCGATTTTATCCGCTTCATCAACAATCCCGACGGAACCCTGTCCATCGAATTGAAGAACATCGGAAAGATCGTCAATAAATAATCCCTTTATTTTGTCCCCAGGGACAACTGCAAAGAGGTGGCCCTTATGGATATGTCTCATTACAATAAAGATTACGATACGTCCCATCCGTTCCGCGTCGTCGCACCCTATGCGCCCATGGGCGACCAGCCGGAAGCCATTGAATCCCTGGCCGACGGCATCGAGTCCGGCCAGTGGGCTCAGGTCCTCTTGGGGGCAACGGGGACCGGCAAGACCTTTACCATGGCCAAGCTCATCGAAAAGGTACAGAAACCGACCTTGGTCATCGCCCACAACAAGACCCTGGCAGCCCAGCTGTGCAGCGAATTCAAGGCCTTCTTCCCGGACAACGAAGTCGGCTATTTCGTCAGTTATTACGATTTTTACCAGCCTGAAGCTTACATTGCTTCGACCGATACCTATATTGAAAAGGATGCGTCCATCAACGATGAAATCGATAAACTGCGCCACTCGGCGACGATGAGCCTCTTTGAACGGCGCGACGTCATCATCGTGGCCTCCGTGTCCTGCATCTACGGCCTCGGTGACCCTGAAGACTACAGCGAACTCGTCGTCTCCCTGCGCCTGGGACAGGAAAAGACGCAGGAAGAAATCTTGAGGAAGCTGGTCGACATCCAATACAACCGCAACGACATGAATCTCGACCGCGGGACTTTCCGCGTCCACGGCGATACGATCGAAGTCTTTCCGGCGGCCTTCGACAAATCCATCATCCGCATCGAAATGTTCGGCGATGAAATCGACCGCCTGACTGAAGTCGACGTCCTGACCGGCGAAGTCATTGCTGAGCGCAAGCACGTCGCCATCTATCCGGCCAGCCATTACGTCACGACCAAGGCCAAGATGGAACGGGCCTTGGGGACCATTCGTCAGGAATTGGACGAACGGCTCAAGGAGCTGAAAGACGGGGAACACCTCTTGGAAGCTCAGCGCCTCGAACAGCGGACGCGGTACGACATGGAAATGATGGAAGAAATGGGCTACTGCTCAGGCATCGAAAACTATTCCCGCCACCTGGCAGGCCGTAAAGCCGGTCAGGCGCCGTACACCCTCCTCGATTATTTCCCCGACGACTTTTTGATCCTCGTCGACGAATCCCACGTCACCCTGCCTCAGCTGCGGGCCATGTACGCCGGCGACCGGTCGCGGAAGGAAAGCCTCATCGAATACGGCTTCCGTCTGCCGTCGGCCCTCGACAACCGGCCTCTGCAGTTCGACGAATTTGTCGAACGGATCAATCAGATCGTCTACGTCAGCGCTACGCCCGGCCCGTATGAAATGGACGTCGAAACCAATCTGGCCCAGCAGATCATCCGGCCGACGGGCCTTCTCGACCCCAAGGTCGAAGTCCGTCCCATCGAAGGGCAGATGGATGACCTCTTAGGGGAAATCCGCCAGCGGACCGACAAGGACGAACGGGTTTTGGTCACGACGTTGACCAAGAAGATGGCCGAAGATTTGACGGACTACCTGAAGGAAATGGGCGTCCGCGTCCGCTACCTCCATTCGGATATTGCCACTATCGAACGGGCCGACATCATCCGCGACCTGCGGGTCGGCGAATTCGACGTCCTGGTCGGCATCAACCTCCTGCGCGAAGGCCTGGACATGCCGGAAGTCTCTCTCGTCGCCATCCTCGACGCCGATAAAGAGGGATTCCTGCGTTCCGATACGTCCCTCATCCAGACCATGGGCCGGGCGGCGCGAAACGTCGGCGGCACGGTCATCATGTATGCCGATAAGATTACCGATTCCATGGCCCGGGCTATGGATGAAACCCGGCGCCGCCGTGAAATTCAGGATGCCTATAATAAACAGCACCATATTACGCCGAAATCGGTCAAAAAAGACGTGGTCAACCTCATCGAATTGACGAAAGTCTCCGAAGATGATGCCAACTACGGCAGCAAACGAGGCGGCAAGGGCAAGGCTATGACCCGCGAAGCCTTGAATAAGGTCATTAAGACCATGACATTGCAGATGAAGGAAGCGTCGAAGCGGCTGGAATTTGAAAAGGCAGCCGAATTGCGCGACCGCTTAGGGCAGCTGCGCCAACAGTTGGCCGACATGAGCCACGACGACACCCTGCCGAAAGAAATGGACGGCGAAGATATGCCGAGCCGCCGCTACCAGCGAAAAATCAAGCGGCCCGATGCCAGGAAGAAGCGCTAGGCAGCCGCGGCATGAAGATACAGGAAGGAGTTAACCTTGCAAGATAAATATATCGTCATCAAAGGTGCCCGCCAGCACAATTTAAAAAACATCGACGTCAAGATTCCCCGGGACAAGCTCGTCGTCTTTACGGGCCTGTCGGGATCGGGCAAATCGTCCCTGGCTTTCGATACCATCTATGCCGAAGGACAGCGGCGCTACGTGGAATCCCTGTCGGCCTATGCCCGCCAGTTTTTGGGCCAGATGGACAAGCCCGACGTCGACTATATCGAAGGCCTGTCGCCGGCCATTTCCATCGACCAGAAGACGACCAGCCGCAATCCCCGGTCGACGGTCGGCACGGTTACGGAAATCTACGACTACCTGCGCCTGCTCTACGCCCGCGTCGGCGATGCCTTTTGTCCGCACTGCGGCAAGCCCATCCGCCAGCAGACCATCGAGCAGATGGCCGATGCCGTCATGGCCCTCGGTGAAGGGGAGAAGGTCATGGTCATGGGCCCTGTCGTCGACGGCCGCAAGGGGACTCACCAGAAACTCCTGGCCAGGCTCATTAAAGACGGCTATACCCGGGTCCGCGTCGACGGAGAAGTCTATCTCCTGTCCGACGACATCCCCTTGGATAAAAATAAGAAGCATACCATCGACGTCATCGTCGACCGACTGGTCATCAAGGACAGCATCCTCATGCGCCTGACGGACTCCTTGGAAACGGCAGCCAAACTGGCCGAAGGCATCGTCCACATCTTCCGCATGGGAACTAAAGAGGTGCTGACCTTCAGCCAGCATTTTGCCTGCCCGGACTGCCACATCAGCCTGCCGGAAATCGAGCCCCATCTCTTTTCCTTCAACAGCCCCTTCGGCGCCTGCCCGGACTGCTCAGGCATCGGCAGCACGATGGAAGTCGACACCCGCCTGGTCCTGCCGGACAAGAAGAAATCCTTTGCCGACGGGGCCATTGCCGCCCTCAGCAGCAATCCCGATTCGTGGTTCATGCGCCAGCTCGGCGGCCTCTTGAAGCCCTACGGCTTTACCTTGGACAATAGTTACGACGATTTGCCGGAAGACCTTCAGGATAAATTGATGAATGGTTCCGATGACAACTGCGTCTTTGAATATGAAAACCTGCGGGGCGAAGTGAAGACCTTTTCGACGCCCTTTGAAGGCGTCCTGCCCATGGTCCGCCGCCGCTACCGCGAAGCCTCTTCGGACATGATGCGCGATCAGTTTGCCCAGTTCATGACGGTCAAGCCCTGCTCGACTTGTCACGGCACGCGCCTGCGCCACGAAGCCCTGGCTATTAAGATCGGCGGCCTCAACATTGCCGAGCTGACCGATTTGCCTATCCGCGATATGATCCCCTTCTTCAATAATTTGAAGCTGACGGAAAAACAGCAGCTCATCGGCCAGCAGGTCTTTAAAGAAATCAGGGCCCGTCTGGAATTCCTTCAGACTGTCGGCCTCGATTACCTGACCTTGTCGCGGACGGCAGGGACTCTGTCCGGCGGCGAAGCTCAGCGCATCCGCCTGGCGACTCAGATCGGTTCGGGTCTGGTCGGCGTCCTTTACATCCTCGATGAACCGTCCATCGGCCTCCATCAACGGGATAATGACAAGCTCCTCGACGCCCTGCGCAACCTGCGCGACCTGGGCAATACCCTCATCGTCGTCGAACACGATGACGACACCATGCGGGCTGCCGACTACATCATCGATATCGGTCCCGAAGCGGGGGAACACGGCGGCACCATCGTCGCCCAAGGGACGGCCAAAGACATCATGGCCTGCCCCGAATCCCTGACCGGCCAGTATCTGAAGGGGACGAAATATATTCCCATCCCGGAAGAACGGCGAAAGGGCAACGGTACGGCCATCAAGATCATCGGGGCTGCTGAACACAATTTGAAGAACGTCGACGTTTCCATTCCTATCGGGACCTTGACCGTCGTCACCGGCGTTTCCGGGTCGGGCAAGTCGACCCTGGTCAATGAAATCCTCTATAAGGCCATGGCTGAAGCCGTCTACGGCACGCCCCACCGGCCGGGAAAATTCAAGGACCTCCAAGGCGTGGAATTCATCGACAAGATCATCAACATCGACCAGTCGCCTATCGGTCGGACGCCGCGGTCCAACCCGGCGACGTACACCGGCGTCTTCGATGCCATCCGCCAGCTCTACAGCCAGACGTCAGAAGCCAAGGTCCGGGGCTACAAGGCCGGCCGCTTCAGCTTCAACATCAAGGGCGGCCGCTGTGAAGCCTGCAAGGGCGACGGCATCATCCGCATTGAAATGAACTTCCTGCCCGACGTCTACGTGCCCTGCGAAGTCTGCCACGGCGCCCGTTATAATCGGGAGACACTGGAAGTAAAATACAAGGGCAAGACCATTTCCGACGTCCTCAACATGACCGTCGACGATGCCTGCAAGTTCTTTGAAAACCAGCCGCGCATCGTCAATAAGATGACCACCCTCCAGCAGGTCGGCCTGGGCTATATCCGCCTGGGCCAGCCGGCGACGACCCTCTCCGGCGGCGAAGCCCAGCGGGTCAAATTGGCCACGGAATTATCGAAGCGCAGCACCGGCCGGACCCTGTACATCCTCGACGAACCGACGACGGGCCTCCATGCTGCCGATATCCACAAGCTGATGGACGTCCTGCAGATGCTCGTCGACGGCGGCGATACGGTCGTCGTTATCGAACACAACTTAGACGTCATCAAGACGGCAGACTACCTCATCGACCTCGGCCCGGAAGGCGGCGACGGCGGCGGTACCGTCGTGGCCACGGGGACGCCGGAAGACATTTGTAAGGTACCGGCATCCTATACGGGTCAGTTCCTGAAACCGGTCCTGGAACGGACGAGAGCCTTCATGGAACAGGGAGAAAGGGGGTAAGTCATGGCTGTCAGTGAAGCCGTACGCAAGAAAGTACAGAACCTGCCCGGTCAGCCCGGTGTCTATCTGTGGAAGGATGAGGCCGGCAAGATCATCTACGTCGGCAAGGCCGTCAACCTCCGTAACCGCGTGACCAGCTACATCCGCCACGACGTTAACCGTTCGCCCAAGGTCGCGGCCATGATCAGCCATGCCGTCGACCTGGAGACCATCGTCGTCGCCACCGAGATGGAAGCCCTCATCTTAGAAAACAACCTCATCAAGAAGCACCATCCCCGCTACAACATCATGCTCCGCGACGACAAGACCTATCCCTATATCAAGGTCACCGTTCAGGAAGACTACCCGCGGATCTTCATGACCCGCCGGGTCAGCCGCGACGGCGCCCGTTACTTCGGCCCCTTTGCCGATTCGACGGCCGTCCACCGGGTCCTGAAGCTGATGCAGCGGGCCTACCGCATCCGCTCGTGCCGGGTCATGCCAAGTGACCGGCCCTGCCTGCAGTACCACCTGCACCACTGCGACGCGCCTTGCGTCCATTACATTACCAAGGCCGACTACAACGCCAGCGTCGACCAGGCCGTAGCCGTCCTCGAAGGCAGGGACAACGGCATCGTCCGGACCCTGCAGGATAAAATGGCTGCCGCTGCCGAAGCCATGGAATTTGAAAAGGCCGCCATGTACCGTGACCAATTGAAGGCCGTCGCCGTCATTCAGGAACAGCAGAACATCGTCAACACCGACGGCGGCGACATGGACGTCATCGGCCTGGCCCGTCAGGCCGGTCAGACCTGCGTCCAGATTTACACCGTCCGCCTGGGGAAACTCATGGGCCGGGAGACCTTCTCCCTGGACAACAGCAGCGACGAAGAAGAAGGAGCCCTGATGAATGCCGTCCTCGACCAGTATTACAGCGACGGCACCTTTGTTCCCACTGAAATCGTCGTTCCGGCCATAGAAGACCGGGAAAGCTGCGAACGCCGCCTGAGCGAGCAGAAGGGAAAGAAAGTCACCGTCGCCGTCCCCCAGCGGGGAACGAAGAAACAACTCCTGACCATGGCCTGCGAAAACGCCGCCGCCCTCTTAGAGCAGAAGCGCCTCCAGTGGCAGCACGACGTCGACAAGACGACGGGAGCCGTCGAAGGCTTGGCGCGGATCCTCAATCTGCCCTATCTGCCCGAACGGATGGAGTGCTTCGATATTTCCCATACCCAGGGGATCGAAACCGTGGCCTCCATGGTCGTCTTTGAACACGGCCAGCCGGCCAAGAAGGAATACCGCCGCTTTAAATTGAAGACCGTTCAGGGGAAACCGGACGACTTCAAGTCCATGGCCGAAATCATGGGACGGCGCTACGGCGAAAAAGACTGGCCCGTACCGGATCTGATCATCATCGACGGCGGCAAGGGCCAGCTCCATGCGGCTCTGCCCATCATCCGCGACGCCGGCTGTGAAGCACCGGTCATCAGCCTGGCCAAGCGCATCGAAGAAGTCTTCGTCGAAGGCAGCAGCGAATCGATCATCCTCAGCCACCATACGCCGGAACTGCAGCTCCTCCAATCGATCCGCGACGAAGCCCACCGCTTCGCCATTACCTATCATCGAAACCTTCGGGGCAAGCGCAGTCTGGTGTCGGTCCTGGACCACGTCGAAGGCATCGGTCCCAAGCGGCGCAAAGCCCTTTGGACGGCCTTCAAGACTTTGGCCGATATGAAGGCGGCGTCTATCGAAGAACTGGCTGCCGTGCCGGGCATGAACCGCCAGGCTGCCGAAAATATTTACTACTTCTTCCGATTAGAGAACGACGAAAAGCGGAAAATCGTCCAGTAAATATGGTATAATAAAGAAAATGAGAAGGAGGGTTCCTTTTATGATAAACAAGAAAATGCTCACCCTTTTGTGCGGTGCCTGGCTCATGGGAGCTGTCGCCATGGCGGCTTCGCCGGCAGTCATTGAAAATGCGCCTAAGGCCCTGTATGCCCACGATGACGGCAGTGTCCTGACCATCCAGTATCCGACCGTTGCCATCGAAGGCAATGCCGGAGCTGCTGCAGCCATCGCTCAGTATTTTGCCGATGAACAGGAACAGGCCAAGGCCTTCTTTGCCCAGCAGGGGACGAAGGGCGTCAAAGTGACGGAAGAAAAGTATTACACCGTGACCTTAAACGACGGCAAGTACCTGTCTTTCCTCGATGAAGGCTACCTCTATTTCGACCGGGCCGCCCATCCGACGAGCTGGAAGACGGGCGTCGTCTTCGACATGACCACGGGCCGGCGCATTACGGACTGGCGCGAACTGGTCAAACCGGGCGACGAAAAAGCCTTTACCCTTCAGAAAATCACGAATAAACTGACGTCCAGCGGCTACGTCCTGTCGACGTATTTCAACGGTCTGACGGAAAATCCCAAGAACTTCTACCTCGATAAGAAGGGCAATATCCACTTCATCTTCGGCCAGTATGAAGTAGCTCCATACTCGTCGGGCATTATCGATATTAATATGGGAAAACGGGCAAAATAATCTTGCATTTTTTAAGACAATATGATATTATGGATGTGTAAAAAATAATTAATAAGTATTATTTATTAATACGTCAATCAGGAGGGAAAGATTATGGATAAGTACGAATGCACAATCTGCGGCTACATTTATGATGAAGCTGAAGGCGACGCTGATAACGGTATCGCTGCTGGCACGAAATTTGCTGATCTTCCGGAAGATTGGGTATGTCCGACCTGCGGTGCTGACAAAGGTTCCTTCACGAAGATGGACTAATGCAGCCATGAAAGCTGTCGCTTATGCGGCAGCTTTTTTTTATTGGCGCCGAATAGGCATGATAAAACCCCCAGTTACACTGGGGGTAAGTAAATTT